>ERZ795056.21-NODE-21-length-227098-cov-20.642451_pt1 | contig 227098 bp, 158 predicted proteins | sample MGYA00375140_ERZ795056 | MGnify/ENA primary metagenome ERZ795056 (study PRJEB30185, sample SAMN05720227) | activated sludge metagenome | isolation source: Anaerobic digester | place: USA | collected 2015-03-09 ...
GTCTTCCCCACGCACGTGGGGGTGAACCGCGTTGCGCCCATGCGGACGCAGACGCGCGACCGTCTTCCCCACGCACGTGGGGGTGAACCGCCTTGTGTTTATGGCCGCCGCCAAGTGCCGATGTCTTCCCCACGCACGTGGGGGTGAACCGATAAGGAATGGCATGGCGTGGGCATGGCTTGGGTCTTCCCCACGCACGTGGGGGTGAACCGTCGCTGGCGCGGTGGCTGCGGAACGTGACGCAGTCTTCCCCACGCACGTGGGGGTGAACCGAGCGGGGGCTAACACCAATTCAGGTGTGTGCTGTCTTCCCCACGCACGTGGGGGTGAACCGTGTACCGGTATGCCAGTGTGCCCGGAGATTATGTCTTCCCCACGCACGTGGGGGTGAACCGAGATTCAAGCCCGGATGTGTCGAAGGCCTTCAGTCTTCCCCACGCACGTGGGGGTGAACCGCCGGCTGCGTCGATGTTCACACCGCCGAAACCGTCTTCCCCACGCACGTGGGGGTGAACCGGCCGAACACGGCCGGTGGAACGTGCAGCGAGCGTCTTCCCCACGCACGTGGGGGTGAACCGCATGTGGGACGCGACGCGACGACGTTGGAGGAGTCTTCCCCACGCACGTGGGGGTGAACCGGTGATCTTTTTAGTTATTCAACGTCTCCTCAAGTCTTCCCCACGCACGTGGGGGTGAACCGTACCCGGCTGTCGAGAGCGGCGATACCGTCAAGTCTTCCCCACGCACGTGGGGGTGAACCGTTGCTGCTGGATTGGCGGTAAGCGTTGGTCAAGTCTTCCCCACGCACGTGGGGGTGAACCGGCAACGGGCGCGGGCGGGAGAACAAGAACCGCGTCTTCCCCACGCACGTGGGGGTGAACCGACGGCCGCTCCTGACATGGAGCCTTTGACGGCGTCTTCCCCACGCACGTGGGGGTGAACCGAGGTAGCCGTCAGCGAAGACCTTGCGCGCGCCGTCTTCCCCACGCACGTGGGGGTGAACCGTACCTGTGCTCTCAAGGAATACCCGCTCGCACGTCTTCCCCACGCACGTGGGGGTGAACCGAATGCATTCCCATTGTCTCGAATGAATGAAAGGTCTTCCCCACGCACGTGGGGGTGAACCGGAGCCCAATCAGTGTTGAGAGTTGGGCATTCGGTCTTCCCCACGCACGTGGGGGTGAACCGCGCGTGAACTGGCTGACGCCCTGGCTGTGTTTGTCTTCCCCACGCACGTGGGGGTGAACCGACAGATGATCACCACTGGGTTCCGTGGGAGCCGTCTTCCCCACGCACGTGGGGGTGAACCGGAGCACGTGTGATGGTGCGGAAAGACGCGATCGTCTTCCCCACGCACGTGGGGGTGAACCGTAACAACGCCCGATATGGCAAGGAGACGGGACGTCTTCCCCACGCACGTGGGGGTGAACCGTTGTAACAACCGCCCACGGGCAGGGAGAACGGGTCTTCCCCACGCACGTGGGTGTGAACCGTCTGCATCGGCTGGCGGTGTAGCGATGCGGTTGTCTTCCCCACGCACGTGGGGGTGAACCGTACAACGCGCGCAAGGTCGAGGCCGACGGCTAGTCTTTCCCACGCACGTGGGGGTGAACCGATCTCGCGCCTGTTCGCGCGTCTTCCTGCCAACGCGCGCTTATCGTTTGATCAGGCCGATGCGGCCCATTCCAGGGGAACTGGCCGGCGGATCGTCTTCCCAAAGGCCCGGGATGGAAGTCGCGCAGTCGGGACATGCGCCGGATCTCATCCGGTTCCCGGCAATGAAGAATCCTCGGCGCTGGATCAGCCGGGCGTTGCACGAAGGACAGTAGGTGCACTCGCGGTCGCCGACGCTGCCGGGAAGGTTGCCGGCGTAGATGAAGCGTAGGCCCGCCTCTTTGCCGTGCCGGTAGGCACGTTCAAGGTCGGCGGCGGCCGTGCGGCGTCGATCGTTCATCTTGTAGTCGGGATGGAACGCGGTAACGTGCCACGGAATGTCCGGTGAGAGGCCGGCAATGAACCGGGCGATGTCGCCAAGTTCGCGATCGCTGTCGTTGAAGTCCGGCACGACCAAGGTGACGATTTCGATCCAGATCCCGACGCTTCTGATGCGCTCGATGGTGTCCAGCACCGGCCCGAGCGCGCCGCCCAATACCCGGTAGCCCTCTTCGGTGAAGCACTTGAGGTCGACGTTGCACATGTCGAGGTGCGGCCGGAGAAACTCGACGACTTCCGGCGTGCCGTAGCCGTTGCTGACGTACGCGGTCTTGAGCCCTTTCTCGCGGGCGAGTGCGAAGACCTCGACGGCCCACTCGGTGGTGATCAGCGGCTCATTGTAGGTGCTAACCACCATCGGGGCGCCGTGCTCGACGGCGAGTTCGACGAGTTCGGGGGCGCTGCACGGCGTTGGCGGCCGGAGCGAATGCCCCTCGCGCATGACCTGGCTCGACAGCCAGTTCTGGCAGAAGGGGCAGTGTAGGTTGCAGCTCAACATGCCGAACGAGAGAGCGTCGCGGCCGGGATAGGCATGGTATAGGGGCTTCTTCTCGATGGGATCGACTTGAAGGCCGGCCACATACCCGGCGGGCACGCGCAATGTGCCTGCGCGGTTGAGGCGGACGCGGCACGCGCCGGCCTGGCCTTCACGGATGAGGCACCGGTTGGCGCAGGCCGCACAGCGAACGCCGTCATCCTCGCGTGTTGCGAGTGCCAGCGCGGCAGGCCGCGTGTGGTCATCAAGGAAGATATCGAGCGTAGCCATGGCGTGATTCCCTCGCCAACACTGGGTATTCCGCGTCAGATTCAGTCTAACGCCGCCCGGAGTTGACTTCAAGGCAACCGGGCGGGAAGAATCGGGGTAGAAGGCAAACGAAAGGAGGCAGGGTGACCCATCAGGATACCATTCAGGTGAGTACGCGGCGGCCCGGCGAAATGCACGACATCACGGGCGACGTGACACGTATCGTGCGCGCGTCCGGCGTCGAGACGGGCATCGCGCACGTGTTTAACGTGGGCAGCACGGCGGTGATCGGGACGATCGAGTACGAGTCGGGTCTCTGTGGCGACTTGCCCGAGCTCATGGACCGGCTGATCCCGCCAAGTCGCGACTACGGCCACGAGCAGGCCTGGCACGACGGCAACGGCCACTCGCATCTTCAGGCAACCCTCATGGGCCCGTCGCTCACGGTGCCGGTGCACGGCGGCGCCCCGGTGCTCGGCACGTGGCAACAGGTGTTTCACCTCGAGTGCGACATCAGACCGAGACAACGCACCATCGTTGTCACAGTGACGGGCGACTGAACGGGGGCCGAAGGAGCGTCGCGCGTGCCCCCGAGGAGGTTACAGGCTCAGATACGCCGGCAAGACACCGATACCGAGCAGGTTCTTCCACTCGTCGGTATCGCGATCCGGTACCGGCACCTTGCGGTAGGCCGCAGCGAGCGCTACGAAATCCTCGTCAAGCACCTGTACCCAGTTCTCGGGAAGGTCGATGCCCTCATCAACCACGACCTCGATCGCTGCCTCCGAGGTACTCCTAGCCGCCAAGGATACCGGACCGTTCCGACGCGCCGCGAGACGCGCGTCATCCCGCCGGAAGCGGAGCGCCTTGGCATCGATCCATCGATTCGATGCCCAACAGACCTTCACCGGAACCGGATCGCCTTCCGGCGAGGCCGACGGACTAACCCCGACAACAGGTGGCGCATCGACGATGTCCGGCACGGCCTTGGCGAAACGCGGCGCATCGTCCCGGCGCGTGAAACCGTACTCGCTGAGGGCCTGGGCGTCGGCCGAGTCGAAGAACCCGTGGTCCTTGCCCCATGTGCGGAGCACTTCCCGCGTCTTCTCGGGATCGTAGGTCCACGCCTTGGTCAGGAGCGCCGGGATGTCGGCCAAACCAAGCTTCATCCGCGCCACAAACCACGGCCGGAGCACTTCGGACGCCTTCCCCTCGTCCTGGCCCCACACGTCGTCGAGGAGGCTGCTCATCTCGACAGGGGTCAGTACGTTGTCATCCGTGAGCCATTGGCGTACCGCGCCGCGCGTGGTCTCGGGATCCTTTTCATAGGCCTGATGCAGCAGGTCACCGAGTGAAGCCTTCGCATCGCCCAAGGCGATTTGGACCAAGGCGTTATCGGCGTCAAACTCGATACTGAAAGCGGCCGGCTCGAACTCGCCTGTCACCGCTCCCGCCGAGGGGACGGCATCGGGGTTTGCCTCGGTTGACTCAACGGCGGGAGGCAGCGGAATCCGTTGGGCCAATTGGCGTTCTTTGCAGCCGGTCACAGTGACGAAGGTGGATGCGATGAGCAGGCTGAAGATGCAGACGCTAACACGCTCACCCAGGAGTTCGCGACGGCGCCGGGCGCCCTCGACGCGCTGACGCGATAGACAAGGCTGATAGCGACCTCGCCGAGAACCGGATGTCTTGCCAAGCATGGCCCTGATCCCTCCGTCATGGACCGCCCCAAGGCCGTATGGGATGTCGAATGGAGGCTCCTCTTCTTAACAGCGAAGAGTATAGCACATGCTGGAATCCGGGGTGAAATAGGTGGTGCCCGGCACAACAACCCGAAAGGGCGTCGTCGTGAATACTACCCGACCACGGCGTGTCCGAGTCCGTCATGAAAGGTCCGGAGGGCCATTTTGCGGTAGCGAAGCACCGCCTCGCGATGCTCCTCGAACTCGGCGAGTTGTTCCTTCATGCATGCGGGACAGAAGCCATGGGAGACATGGTCCGTGGTCTCCGGCGGTGTGGCCGTCCACGTATCGTTGTCCTTGTACAGGCGGCATTTGCAGCACTGAATGGTCATAGGCTCGTACCTCCTTGTTCTTGCCCTGCCCGATCCGTATTATCGGATCGCAAATCAATAAACTTTAGGCCGCTTGGTCGGTAGTGGGAAAGACATGGAATCGTTGCCTCATCTTGACAAAGAACCCGAGACGGAGTTGGAGTGGTTCGACGCGCTGTTGCGCTTGGCGCGGTTTCTTCGGAGCCCGCAAGGCTGCCCGTGGGATCGGAAACAGACCACGGCCAGTTTCGCCCGCTATGTCGGCGAGGAAGCGGAGGAGCTCCGAGAAGCCGTCGCCGAAGAGGAGAACGGCCATATCGAGGAGGAATACGGCGACGTGCTGTTTTGCCTCCTCATGATGGCTGCAACGGCCGAAGACGAGGGCCGGTTCAAGCTTCGTGAGGCTTTCGCGCGCGCCCACGCGAAGATGATCCGGCGGCACGGCCACATCTTCGGCGGGCGTGAAGTCAGCTCAGTCGACGATATTGTAAGGGTCTGGGAGGAGATCAAGGCGGAGGAGCGGCAGAAGCCCCAGTAGGTCGGTTCAGCGGCACCAACCCTCTCCGCCCGAGATAGGACCAAGAATATGGGAAAAGTCCAGTGGGATAGCCGCCTTTCCGTAGGCATCGACCTCATCGACCGGCAGCACCAGACATGGATCGACCGCCTCAACAACGTGCAGAGCGCCATCGAGTCGCATCAAGGACTCAGCCACGTCGGCGATATGCTGGGGTTCTTGGTGGACTACACCCAGTTTCACTTCGCCACCGAAGAGAAGCACATGACTGCCTTGGCCTATCCGGATCTCGTTGCGCACAAGGCCAAGCATGATGAACTCAGGGAAACGCTCGACACGCTCGTGAAAGACTTCCAGAAAGACGGCGTCACCCACCCCATTGCCGAGGCCGTCAACACCCTTCTGGCCACGTGGCTCACGAACCCCATTCGCGACGTCGATCAGGCCTTTGGCGCGTTCCTCAAAGAGAAAGGCGTAGCGCTGGCCGCCGACGGCGACTGACGCCGGGAGCTACCCCGGAACCCTCATGAGATGCAGGCTGGAAGCCCGCACCACAACGAACGGCACGGATCCTGTGGCGTAGGCGTTGTGCCTGCCTCAGTCGGAGCGATGCACTCACGGCCTTGAGACGGCTGTTAGATGAGTCCGTTGTCTCGGAGGGCCTGGGCAAACGCTTTGCGCTCACGGCCGGATAGCTCGCGTTGCGGCGGGCGGACATACCCGGGATCGAAGCCGCGCAACCGGAGTCCTTCCTTGTAGTACGCGACCATCTTGCCGTACTGGAACACGCCGCAGAGGTGGCTGAGTTGCACTTGGCTTGCCCAAGCCTTCTTGAGGTTGCCCTTCCGCACATTGTCGAAGATACTGAGGAAGACCTCGGGCACGACGTTGGCCGTGCTGCTCACACATCCTGCCGCGCCGGCCAGCAGCGCGTTGTAGGAGTACTCATCCACGCCGTTGATCACGCGGAACGCCGCCGGAGCATCACCAAGGACGCGGTTGAGCGCCGCAATATCCCCGGCGCTGTCCTTCATACCAACGATATTGTCGACCTGGTTGGCCAAGCGGACAATCAGCTCCGGGCCGATCTTGTTCCGAGCGCATCCCGGAATATTGTAGAGGAGGACCGGAAATCCCTTGACAGCACCGGCAATTGCCTCGAAATGGTTGAAGAGCGCGGTATCGTCGTAGGCGTAGAACCCAGGCGCCACAACGCCCGCGGCGTAAGCGCCGGCCTCCGCTGCGTGACGGGTCAGTTCGATGGTGGTGGAAGTATCCAGAGCGCCGGTATGGGCGATAACCCTGATTCGCTTGCCTACGGTCGCCACGACCGCCTCGAGCGCGCGCTTGCGCTCTTCCACCGTCATCAACATGCCCTCGCCGGTGGTTCCACACGTGAAAACGCCGTGAACCCCCTGGTCCGCGAGCCGCACCGCCAAGGCGCAGGCCGAGTCGTAGTCGACCTGATCGCCATTCTTGGTGAATGGGGTGAGCAAAGCAGGGATCACGCCTTCGAGATTGAACTTCATGAAGACTCCTTTCGGGCATAGCATGCCCCAAAAACAAAGGTTCCTGGCCATCAAACGATCCCGGCGACACAAGAGTCCGGCTACCGACGTTACCAGCCGAGCTTCTCGGGTCCCCAAGGCTTATGAACAAGCTCCTGCTTCGGCAATACCATCGTTCGCTCCGGCACATCGTCATACACAATCGCGCCGCCGCCCACACACGAATAGTACCCGATCTTGACGCCCGGCATGAAGATCGCGTTGACACCGGTTCGACAGAAGTCGCCGAGGTACGTCGCCGAGCCGAAGCACTCCGGGAGTTCCCTGTGGCCGGCGATGTTCTGTGTCTTGACGCCGTCGTCGAACCGCCATGTACCGCATACCGTGGCGGCGCCGATGTCGACATTGCGCCCCACCAGTCCGGTCACGCAGCAGTAGTGGTAGAGATAGACGCGTTCGAAAGTGACGCCGCGGAACTCGGCACAGTGGCTGACGATAGAATGATCGCCGAGTACCGATCCTTCGCCGACATGGCAGTAGTCCTCGCAGCGCACGTCGGCGCCGAGGATCGATCCCGCTCCAAGGATGGCGCCATTCACGATCTGGGTGTTCGGACCCACGATGAGAGACCCGTCGATGTGGCAACCCTTGCCGATCCGAGCGCCGGGGCCCAGGGCGGCCCGCGCGTCTCCGGGGATATCCGCGCCGTCGTCGATGGCCGCCCCTTTATCGAGAACGATCCCGTCGAGTGCGTCGATGGCGTGGCGTGCGGCCTTCGCGTTGGCCTCCAGCACATGCCACGGCTTGTCGACGTCAACCAGGAAGTCCTGGGCCTGGACGGCATGCACTTCGATACCATCCTTACGCATCAGTTCAAAGGGATAGGCCAGATTGCCCTCGGGCGGCGGCATATCGCCAACACCGACACCGAGCATCATGCCGGGATCGCGTAGGAGGTAGCGGCGGAGCAGCTCGGTCTGGGCCGCGGCGATTCCGGCGAACCTCGGATGCTCAGAGCCGCCCCGCGCCCAGATGCCAAGAACGGTCCCGTCGGCGCCGACCTGAACCGCGATGGAGGAGCTTGTGAGTCCCGGCGGCGTCTCGGCGGTGAGCAAAAGGGCCGCCGAATGGCGTTCGGAGAAGCCGCGCACGATCCGGCCCAAGGTGCACCGTGAGGTCACGATATCGCCACAGCACACCAATACCTCGCTATCCTCGACGGCGCCCAGCCCGGCCAGCGCCGCATCGACAGGCCCTTTGGGCACGCCCTGATCAACAAATCGCACGCACCCAATATCGCCGAGGCACGCCCGGACGGCTTCGGCACGATGGCCCACCACGGCCACAATCCGATCGATGCCCTCCGCCATCAGGTCGAGAGTCAGACGACGCACCATGGGCACGTTGACGACCGGCAGTGTGACCTTCTGCCGAATGCCGCAATAGGGCCAGGCCCGCGAGCCTTCACCTGCCGCCAGGATAACCGCTGTCTTCATACTCGACTCGGTCCTCGGTTTCTCGTGTTTCCCTCGCGAGTATACAGGAAACACCCTGCTTGTCTGAACCGGCGGGGGCTGGCGTTGCGGGACAGCGGGTCTTCGTGAGAGGATTGAGGCCGGAGCGATGGAGAACCGTGTATGAAGCGATTGGCAGTAGCCGTAGCACTCTTGGTCAGCGTGTGTTTGGGCGCCCAAGCCGCGCCCCGCGCCACCTCGGGTAGCATCGATAGCGCGATACCCGGCGCGGACCGACTGCGCGTGGTATGGGGACGTCCCTTGTTGGGGGGTGCGGTGCGCGCCTTGTTTGTGGGGCCGCGCTACACCTTGGCCGATGTCACTGAAGTGGCCCAAAGCCTCGATTTGGATGCCACGTCGATCGGCGTCTGGGATGCCACGCACCTGGGCTATGACCCCGCCATCCAGGCCAATCGCATTGACGGCGCAACGGCCGAGGAGGTCCTCGATCGGATTACCCGGGCGCTCGACAAGCATCCGGAAGCGATCATACTCGGCAACTTCGACATTTCCATCCTGCCCGAGAACGTGTTGAGCGCGATCACCGACGCCGTCCGAGGCGGCGCGGGGCTCGTCCTAGCCCATCCGGGTGCAGGCTGTGTGCCAGAAGCACTGCGCGAGCTCATCGAGGGTGGTGTGGATGACGGAGCCTCGGCCGAGGTGACCCGCGGCATCGGTGCGGCCTTGACGGCCGAGTGGACGGATGGATTGAGTTTCGTTCGGGCGGGCCGGTACGAGGCGGGCCGGCTGGTTGTGCTTGACTATCCGGGCGGAGCACCGCTAACCCATTTCCTCTTGCCGGCGCTCGCGCGCCCGCTTCAGGCCAGACCGGAGTATCAGGACACGTACGTATCCCTGGTGGCGCGTGCGGTGCGCTGGGCTGCCGGACGCGACCTCGACGTCAAGGTCGTTGCCGTGCAGTATGCCGCTCCGGCAACGCCTACAGAAGAGGAAATCCCGCCCGATCTTCCCGAGCAGTATGTCCAGACGATGCGCGACGGTGCCGCGGCGCAGGTATTCCGGCCGTTCAATGTGCAATTGAGCACCCCCTGGAAGCGCGATCTCGAGGTCGAGGTCCACGTGCGCGAGCCGGAGCGGCGAATGCACGTCGATTACGCACGGGAAACCATCATCAAGGCGGGCGAGACCAAAGGCTTGGTGCAACTCGCCATGGGGCCCGGGCGCTACTTCGTAGATGTCATTCTGCGCGATGGGAAGGGCGTCGTGGATTGGTACACGGAGGTCACCGATATCGAGGGCTGGCCGGATTTCTCGAATCTCGAATTCTCGAAGGATGCCCTCCTGCCGAATGACGCGCTCGACATCTCGTTCGGCGTCCGGCCCCTGTTCCATGTCACTCGACAATGCGTGGCTTACGCCCGCGCGGTTGATCCTCTGGACCGCATCGTCTCAGAAGCGTACGTGACAGCCCCGACGCACGGCGGTCAGGTCGGGCTGAGATTGACGTTTGCCGATTTGATAGCCGACATCGTGACCGTTGACGTGTTTCTCGGCGCCGGCGCCGGCATTCCCTTCACGGCATGGGATGAGCAGCGTGCTGCACACGAGTCCCGGAAGTTCTATGTGCGTCAAAACCTCGTGCGCGACCGATTCCACGTCATCGCGGACGGATGCCCCGCTGCCGAATACAACGGGCGCAACGCCCTCCGCGTACTCCGGGACCTCGGCGTCGACGTCGTTCATGCGCCGGCAACGACGGCCGCACGCTGCTTCTTGGCGGAAACGGGACTCGCCCCACTACCGGAACTGACGCGCTGGACGTGCCCTGCCGCTCAGGACGGCGTGATCCGACGGCCGTGTCTCAGCGATCCCTCATGGATGAACGCTCAACGCCAGCAAATCCGTGACGGTGTCGTGCTTTTCGAGACGGGAGGTTCCGGCTGCTACTCCTTGGGAAGCGGCAACGCCTTGGTATCAAGCGAGGAGAGCGTCTGTCAATCGGAAACATGCCTGACTCGGTTTCGCGAGATCCTCGAGCATCGCTACGGCGACTTGCCGTCCCTGAACGCGGCATGGCAAACGGACTTCCATGAATGGGCCCAGGTCCATCCCACAACGCTAGCCGAGGCCGCCGGGTCCGGTCGGCCAGCGCCCTGGGTATCCTTTCGCGACGCCATGGACGGCGTGTTCGCCGACGCGCATCGGCAGGGACGCGAGGCGGTACGCGATGTCGATCCCCATGGCCGCGTGGGGTTCTGCACCGAGGACAACCCCCGTTGCTACCAAGGCTACTCGTGGTGGCGGCTGACTTCGGCCTGCGACATCCTAGGCGTTCCCCCCGACGAACTCGTCATGGAGAAGGTGCGCTCGTACTGCCGCCCGGATGCCTGTTTCGGCGTGCGGGTCTATGCCCAAAACGGACTCGAGGAGTGGTCGCCGTGGCGGCTGGCGCTTCACCAACTCCCGCTGCTCTGGCTCAGAGAACCCGTGGGCAACGCTGTTACCGGCACTGCACGCGCGGGGCTCTTGCCGGACGACCGGCCATCGCCCGGGCTCGAGGCACTCCTCCGGGAAGTCCGCGAACTACGCGAATCGGGCTTGGACGCCCTCCTACTCAAGGCCAAGCGCGCACTGCCCAAGGTCGCCGTACTCGATAGTCGCGTCAGTCGACTGCTCGACCTCGTCGAGCCCGTCCAGCCCGTCGAGGAACCTGACACCTGTTCCGAGCAAGCCTTTACCCGAATCCTCCGCGACCTAGGCTACGGGTTCGACTTCGTCTCACCGGAACAGGTCGCCTCGGGTGTGCTCAAGGACTATCGCGTTCTCGTGCTGCCGACCGTGCGGGCCATGCGAGACGACGAAATCGAGGGGGTGCGCGCATTCTACCGTGCCGGGAACTGTCTGGTCGCCGACTTGCTCCCGGCCACCCACGATGCTTCGGGCGCCGCACGCCCCTGGTCGCCGCTGGCCGAAGTGTTCGGCGTGCGCCACGTCGGCGCGCCGGCGACCATGCCGCGAGCGAATGCCAACGTGTCGGATGACTGGATGGACAAGCCCAGGACATCCGCTTCGGACTTCACGGCGGTCGCCGTGGATCCGAGCGTATCGTCGGGCGAGGCGGAATCGCACGGTGCGGCCGGTGACGTGGCCGTCTGGCTGGTGGGAACGCGGGGGCCAGGGCTGACCGTTCTGGCCAATCACTCCATACCTCCCTACCGGAAACGAGGAACGGGGGAAGAAGAGACGCGGCTCCGCGTTCTGTTGGCAACGCTGCTGCGCCAAGCCGGCGTGGAACCGGACTTCGCCCTAGCCGATCCCCACGATGCTCCGGTATGCGCCGAAGGGTTTCGATTCACCTTTGGCGATGCCGCCATCATTGCCCTCCTTGCCGACGCCGACGGCGGAAAAGTGAAGACCGCCCTACGGCTCAACGGCAACGCCTTCGTGTATAACATGCTCACGGGCATGCCGGTGGCAAGGCCCGAACGAACGCGGGCAATCCTCGAACCGGGTCGACCGGCACTCTTCTCCGAGCTGCCCTACGAACTGAGCGGCTTCGCGCTGGAGGCGCCCGACCGGGTTCAAGCGGGGCGCCGCCTGCGCATGTACGTCTCCCAAAAGACGAAGGAGGGATTGGCGGGCAATCATCTTGTGCGCATCGGCCTGGTGCGGCTCGACGGACGCGAACTGCCCCACTACGCGCAGGTGATCCTGTGCAAGGGCGGATTCGGCGAAGGGTTTTTCCCACTGGCCGCAAACGAGTTCCCGGAGGATTATCGCATCACGGCTCGGGACCTTTTGACGGGACGGCAGAGTGAGGTGACGGTGCGCGTAGTCTCCAATTTGTGATCGCGCCGCGCAATGATGCAGAATCACGTGTGCAAACGAAAGCCAGGAGGGGGCCTTGGTTTCCGACGAGGAATATACCGAATCGGCACCTATCGAGGTGCCCGATGACATCGAGGTGTGCGTCGCGCCCGACCGACTCGTCGCGCGTTTGTCGTGCACGGTGCCGGAAGGGGATCGTGCGCCCTTTGTCCAGCGGCTGCTCGCCAAACTCGATCGGCTCGGACTGCACGGAGAGTGGGACGAACCTCGGCTCACGGAATGGCTCGATCGTGCGATTGGACCCGATGGCCGTGTGCAAGACGCCGTACTGGCCGAGGGAATTCCCCCAGTGCAGCCAGAAGACGGGCGGATCGAGTGGACCGAGGATTTCTTCGCCAAGGGATACGTGCTGGACGAAGCCACGGGGAGACTCGACTATCGCCGTCGCGCGGCCCACCGAACCGTTTACGCCAACCAGCTTCTAGCCCGAATCCGGGCCCCGCGCGAGGGTAGCCCAGGCCAAGACGTGTTCGGAAAGCCCATCCCTACACGTCAGCCGAAGCGGGTTCGCATACGAACCCGCAGCAAGGTCACGACCGAAGAGGAAGGCCAGGCGTTCTACGCGGCTTCACCCGGCACGATCTCCTGGCAACCCGACGCGGATCTGTTCGGCGGTGTTCTCTCCGTGGACGAGCTCTTCACCATTCCTGGAAGTGTCGACCTCAAGAGCGGCGATGTCAGGCATCCGGGGGCGGTTCTTGTCGAAAAGGATGTCCAGGAGGGTGCCTCCATCGAGGCCGATGGCGACATCGAGGTACACGGAATCGTGGAACCGGCCAATATCACGACCCCCGGGAGTCTCATCGTCGGCGGAGGAATCACCGGCGGGAAAGGCCATAAGATGGTCATCGGCGGAGAAGTGCACGCCAAGTTCATCCTCGATGCCGAAATCGAGGCCGGGGGCGACATCGTCGTCGAACGGGGCATTATCAACTCGACGATACGTACGCGCGGCGCGGTCATGATACCCGACGGACGACTCATCGGCGGCATCCTGCTCGCGCTGAAGGGCGTGACGTGCGGGATGGCCGGCAGCGAGGGTGCGGTCAAGACGACGATCATCACCGGCATCGATTTCCGGTTAGCACAGGACATCAAGGCTTGGGAATGCGAGATTCAGGAGAAGGAAGCCCAACTCGTCCGTATCGAAGCCGGCGTGAAACCTTGGCTGAACCGGCTGCAGGACATTCCGGAGGCGAAGAAGCCTGCACTGCAACGACTGATCGAGAGTGCCCGCGAACTGACCAAGCACATCGAGGAACTCCGAGAACGCATCCAGGGCGCCCACGAAACGTCGCGTAGCCAAGCCGTCGATGAGGTCGTGGTCCGCAAGTCCCTCTTCCCCGACACGGTCATCGGCATCGGCGACAACCACTACAAGGTCGAAGAGGTCTTCCCGGGACCGGTGGCGGCACGGTTAGGCCCAGAGGGCATCGAAATCACACCGGTCTCCCGAGCATAGCACGACGTGGGACGCCGTGCCCGGCATGCACTTCACTGCGCAGCTACGCGGGATCGACCAGGCGCCGGGCTACGCCCGACTCGGCGCTACTCCTTCCGGGCGGTTCATGCCCCCGCACCCAAGCGGACAATGGCCCGCGCAACGGCCTCGCGGCGCGCTTCAATAGGCGCCGGATCCCAGGTGAACTCTGTCATGCTCTCACTAATCGAAGGAGGCACGTCAAGCAACTGACGATAGGCCACCCATTCGACTTCCGGAATGCTGGCTCGGCGTTCCTCAATCAGTCGATCAAGCATGACCAGGTATTCGTAGTCCTCGATGCCGTCACGCAGCATCTCCATCCGGATCGATCCGACCGGCGGATCGAGCACAGGCGAATCGGGATTCCCCGCGGCGGCTTTCAGTGGGGGATAGAGAAACCGGCCGTCACCGTTACCCCAAGGCCTTCGCGCTCCCGGCGGCACGAAATCACCCATGACATGACACCAGCCCATGGGATCCTCATAGGGATTCTGCAAGCTCTCGGGATAGGCCGCGTTACTGGTCCAATAGTTCGTCTGCCAGATCAGAATCCCTTCGATTCTCCGCTCCCAGGTCTGCCAGAGCCATACCCGCAGTTCGGTTCCGGGATGGTCGATGAACAGCGTAGCGTACGGCGCTTTCGGCCCCGTGCAAATGTACCACCAGAAGCGATCTCCTTCGGATCGACGAACTCCGGCCGCCTCCTGATCGAATTCATAGGAGACGGGACACCACAGATTCGGGCCGCCGACCAACTCGGGCGCCACTTGTTCCGTGAGCATCCGCTGCAGATCCGGCGCCGCGGCCTTCATCCGCAGATTGCCCTCCATAACGAAGTCGTATTGATGGGGCTCGGGCTCGTCAAACCAATAGATAAAAGCCTTCTTGAGCCAGCCCTTCTCGCGCAGGTGATCCTCGGCCTCCGAATACCAGGCCTTGAACGCAACTCCGTACTCGGGCGTGTCTTCGCCATACCCGAGTATGCTTCCGGGGATACTGCCGTGTTGTGCCCATCCCGCGCCGAAGCCCAGGCCGGGGGTTCGCAACACAAACGAGTTGAAATGATAGGTCTCCAGGATGCGCGCCATCTCAACGTCCCACGGCGCCCAGTTGAACTCGGGCTTGAAGACCCGATCCATTTCCGCCCTCTCGCAGGACGCGAAATCATCCTCGATCAAGACCGTGCCATTTCCCGCATCGCTCACTCGGACCCAGTCGAGCCACAGCGCGCCCGTGGTGGACCCGTCTTCCACGTATTCGGCCGGCTGCCACTCGAAGGCGGCCTGCTTAGCGCCTTCCGGGAACAAGGAAACCATAATCTCGGAATCCTGCCAATCCGTTCCGCTCCTTATCGTGTGAGTAGCATTGCGTCCGCTCATCTACGCGCCTCTATCATCATGGTGTGAAACAATAAGAACGCAGTCGTGATCGGGTTCCGCGCTCTTATGTCGGAAGGCAACCCGAAAACCATCCTGGGGAATGCTGAAGCGCTGATCGTAGAAGACTTTGAAGGTTCGCGACGCGTCTTCGTCCCGAATGCACATTGCCCCTCCGCCTTGGTATTCCTCGCCTGTGATGCGCTGGCCATGGCCGCTCCACATCGGCTGATGGGGCCAGCCGTACTCCAATTCCGGATATATCAATCGCTGGCCAAGTTCGTAAGGCGAGATATGATGGGCACCGAACGCTTCGCTATACAGACGAGCCAACACACGCCGGTCTTCCGGCGAGCTCACGCCATGATACGTCGCGGCAAGACCCCCATCGAAACCGAACGCGCTCTGGCAGGTCTTCCGGTCCGGCAAGGCGAAATCGAAAACCTCGACTTCCAACGGAACCTCGGTCCGCCAATCGGTAGCCTCAAACAGGATGGCGCCGCGATACACGCCGGCCGCCGCCTCGCGAGGTACGCGCGCCAGCACCCAAAACGGCTGGTTCTCATCGGCATTCAGATCGATCGGATCATCGAGCGGGGGCAGGGGGTCGGGCCAGGGCGCCACCGCACTGAGCATATCCGTCGGCGCTTCAACCGGCACATATCCCACACGGAACAAACCGATCGCCGAGGCTGCGAGCGCCCCGCCTTCCGCTCTCACCAGCGCTTGCGGGATAACACGCAACCCGTCGAGTCGCCTCGACGGGCGCAATACCACTTGCGCCGCTTCGTGTTCGTTTCGCGCCGCGCGGATACACAGCGCCGGCCCACGCTCCCGAGGCGCAGGACGGTTACGACTCACCTTCCAGCCAGACGAAGCTCCCCAAAGCACCACCTCGTCACTACTCCCGGGCAACAACACCCCGTAATTCGCCTCATACAAGCAGGATAGACGGAAGCTTGTTTCCGCGCGATACCCCGAATCGCCGCCCAGATCGACGCTGATGGTGACATCACCAATCCCAGGAATCTCATAGACCAGCGCGAGCGCCACCGGCGCATCACCTGGAGGCAACAACAGGGGCGCAGACACCCTTTCCACGCGCTGGCCCGAAGCGGTGCTCGCCTCTATCACGGGCGTGATCTCGACCTCAGCATTGCTCCGGTTGGTCACCCGCAGGTCGAGCGTGTTCTCGCCAGGAATCGCCGCGCCGAAATCATCAAACGAAACGTCCACCGATGGGCTGGATCCCGTCGGCGCCACGAACCGGGTGGCCCCGTAGAAGTCGCCCGGGGCATCCGCCAGTTCCGCGCGGTAGACATACCCGTGCACCTGCATCGATCCCCCGGCAAGAGGATCCTGCATCGGCTCGGAGGAAGGACGCATATGCAAACGCACCCAGATGCCTTTCGCAGGGAACAGGGACTCCGGTACAGGCACGCGCAGCGTCTCGCGCCCGTCGAGCACGCCGACAGGTACCCAGGCTTTCCCGTCAGCGCTCGCTTCTACGTCGATAGCACCGCCCGAGTAGTGACCGATGACCACCTCGACCTCGGCACCGGTCTGTGTCAGTGAGCCCACTTCGTGCCGGTAGGTAACCCAGTCGCCCGGACCGAAAACCCATCTCGGCTTGTTGAAATAGCAGGTGAAACCCTCCAGTGGCCGCGCATGATTGGTGGATTCCCCCGCAAACGGCGCGTTGAACAGATACCGGCCGTTTTCGATGCGCTCGCCCTCGCCCAGTTGGATATCGCCCATGCGCCGGTACACGGCCTTGGTCTTAATCACCTCGACGTGGTCAAAGGCTGCTGTTCCGTCGATATCCCATTGTCCAAATCGCAGTTGGGTTTGACTCCGCCGAAGCTCCGGAGGCGTGACCAGATACGTCGTGAATGGCTGCCATTCCTGCGTGAGCTCAGGAAGATCACGGTTGTGAAAGACGAAACCGGTGAACAGCGAGCGCCCTTGCCCCTCGACATGCCGGGCCTGGAAACGAAGGCGATACGTCGAATTGGGCTCGAGCGGCACATCCTGAGACAGCCAATAATTGGCCGATTGATCGGTGCCGTCGCCCGCTACGGCAATCGCGCGCCCGCCATGCGCACCCTCTTCGATCCAGGCACCCTTGCCTTCCGGCAAACGCCAACCCTCGGGTGCGGTATCACCCAACTCGAAGGAAGGGTTCCGTACCGGAACCGGCTGCCCCTGAGCACCGGGCAGGCCCCATACACTCAGGAAGCACGCCCAAGCCACATACATCCATACTCGAGGCCTCTTCGTGAAAGTCATCTTCATTCCCCTCCGGCACTGAGGTCCTGCAACAACCCCACCAAACGCTGCATTCGTTACACCATTCCTAGAAAGCGGCACATCTCATCTCTCCCTCCGGCGAATCCGCCTAGGGAATTCGCCGGAGAGAAACACCGGCAGGGCCGCTCAGCACGATGGGAGAAACAAGTACCCTCATCATCCTGCCTTGTCCCTGCCACGCATCGTCCTCCTCATCCATTCCGCTAATCGCTGGCCCTTACGCTCGTCCGACGGTAACACGGTTCCGGGACCCAACAGACCACTCTTGGTGTCTGGTGAGTGCCAGTGAAGAGCTTAAGAGGGATCTCAACGACTATGATGACGTGCCGCCTGCTTCCTCGATGCGGAGGTCAGGCGGTACTTCCGCCAACGACGGACTCTCGGGAATCCACACCACCATCTCGCCCGGCGCCCGGTTATCCCATAGGCAGTAGGGAACGGCGGTAAACGGCGTCTCGACGGCAGCCGGCATCTCTTGGTAGAGCGCATCGTGCCAGTCCTCGGCCTGCCGGGCCAGCGCGGCGCCTTCGAGGACCGTCACGCCCCCTAGCAGATCCGCGCGGAACGCCGCACCGATCGCGCATCCGGGTTCCACCGCCAGGTGGCGCACGCGGCCGCCGTTATCGACGGCCTCGAGACAATAGACGACAGGACCACGCTGGAAGGCGACCCGGCCTCGATCCGGTTCAACATCCGGATGAGCGTAGACGCGCCGCACGGGCATGGCCAGGTCAAGCACAACCGAATCGCCCTGCTGCCACGTCCTATCCAGAACCACGTAGCCGTTCTGCGCCGGCGCGTTCTCGACGGTCAGGCCGTTAACCGCCACCGTGTACTCATTGCACCAACCCGGAACGCGCAGACGGAGCGCAAAAGCCTTGGCCGCATCCGCTTCCACGGCAATCTCAACGCGACCTTCCCACGGATACTTCGTCTCCTGCCGTAACACCACCGAACCATCCCCGAGTGGAATCCTGCCTTCGTTGCCGAGGTACAGGTTCACATAGACGTCGTTCCCCGCGTGCGCGTAGACGTAGCCGCCGAGCGAGGGAAGGAAACGCACCAGATTCGTCGGGCAACACGCACAACCAAACCAGCTCTGCCGATGGTGCGTGCCGCGACTGGCCAGTGGATTCACGTAGAAGAACGAGGTCCCATCCAGTCCGATCCCTGACAGCAACCCGTTGTACAGCGCCCGCTCGAGCACGTCGGCGTAGCGTCCGTCGGCGTGGAGGAGGTTCAGGCGGTGGTTCCACAACGCCATACCGATGGCCGCACACGTCTCGGCGTAGGCGGTGTCATTCGGAAGGTCGTAGGCCACCGTGAAGCCCTCGTTGTGCGCCGAGGGGCCAATACCGCCCGTGATGTACATCTTGCGCAGCGTTACATCGCGCCAGATACGATCCATCATCTCGATGAGGGCCTGATCGTGGGTGAGGCGCGCCACATCGGCCACGCCGCTATAAAGGTACATGGCCCGAACGGCGTGTCCGGCAATCTCGCTCTGCTGGCGAATGGGAATGTGATCCTGCGCATAATCGCCGAAGAGTTCATGGCCCTCGGCGTTGCCCCGCTCGTCGATGAAAAACTTCGCGAGGTTGAGATAGCGTTCCTCATCCGTTACCTGGTAGAGCTTGACGAGGGCAAGCTCGATCTCCTCATGGCCCGGCAGGCCGTGGCGCTTGTCCGGACCGAAGATCGAGTCAATGAGGTCGGCGAACCGGCAAGCCACGTCCAGAAGCGTACGCTTGCCGGTAGCACGGTAGTAGGCGACCGCCGCCTCGAACATGTGACCGGCGCAGTACAACTCATGTTTGTGCGCCAGATCCGTCCACTTCTTCTCTGGTTCGCTCAATGTGTAGAACGTGTTCAGATAGCCGTTGTCCTCCTGCGCCGCGGCGATCTTGGCAATGATGCCATCGACATACGCCTCCAGCTCCGGATCACGCTCAAGATGGAGCATGTACGCGGCCCCTTCAAGCACCTTGTAGACATCCGAGTCGTTGAAGTAGATGCCTTCGAAGTCGCCCTCGATCAGTCCGCCGGCCTTCGCAAAGTTGCTGATACGCCCCGTGTCTTCGCACCACTTGAAGTTGGCCGCCAAGGTCTTTTCCCGAGTCGTCTTCAGACGTGGCGCCCAAAACGCATCGTCGATACGCACCTCGGTGAACGGCACCGCCTCGAGGGGCGCACCCGCTGCGCAGAAGACAGAACTCATGATCAGCATCCCTCCAATGAGCATTGCGATTCTCCATCCACGCTGTTCGGCAGCGGTTCTACTCGGCCACGAGCAGCGCCAAGTCGATGAACTGGCCGCCATCATCTTGATGACAATGAACGGCAACGGTGTTGTCACCCGCACGGAGTGCTTCGCGCAACGTCGCCGACACCTCGAAGCCTTGGTACTCATTGTTCCATCCGTCGCCACGCCACACCTCGCGGCCATTCACGTAGACTTCCGCTGCGTTGTCGTAGTGGGTGACCAGGAGCGCGTGTTCAAAGGTCCCGCCAGCGTAAGTGAAGGTCTGGCGCAACCAGATATCCTTCGTGTCCCATTTCGTGCCGATACGCTTCTCCCAACCGCCTTTCTGCCCGAAACCGGCACGTCCCACGGCCCAACCGGCGTCATCAAAACCGCAATCGAGCCACGTCTCGGCCGGCGTCTCGGTGGTGTACCGCCATTCGCGGCACGACTCGCCGTCCGGCACGGCGCCCAACAGCAGTTGCCAGGCCGGTGGCGTCGCCGGCGGCACAAGGGGCGGATCCACCTCGTACTGCGCCTGGCGCGCGTTGATGTCGTGGATCTTTTGGATGTCAAACTTCGGCTCGCGCTGGTAGTTGTACACACCGTTCTGCTCCTGCTCGATATTGGTGAGCTGCGTGTAGCAGAAGCCGAAGAGGAAACGGTTATCGAGCTGGGCGTCGGTCAGGCCTTGATAACGCACGTACAACTCGTCCAACGTCTTCGGATTGTTGCCATATCCCCAAGCGCCCTGCTCGACGTTCCAGCCAATGCCGCCGTATTCACTCACGAAGAACGGCACGTTCGCCGCCGGGCCGCCGCCATAGCGCGCCGGCAGCGCCAATACGCCAAACTGCGCGTCCCATCGTTCCTTGAAGCTTTCGGGGGTTTGGTTGTAGTCATGAGCGTCCAAAACATCCGGATCGGGAACGCCGTGATGGTAGCCGCTCGATTCGATGACGGGGCGCGTCGGGTCAATGGCACGCGTGACATTCACCACCGTGTATTGGATCGGTCCGGCCGGCGGCGGCGTTTCGTTAAACGGACACCAGCCGATGACGGCGGGATGGTTCCGATCGCGCAGAAGCAGCTCGACCCATTCGTCGATTACCGGAAGATTCACCAGCGGATTGTTCACGTCTAGGCCCCAGTTCGGGAACTCGCCCCAAACGAGGTAGCCCAGCGTGTCCGCCCAGTAGAGGAACCGTGGTTCGAACACCTTCTGGTGCAGCCGAGCGCCGTTGAAACCGGCCGCCTGCGAGAGCTCGATGTCATGCTTGAGCGCGGCATCGGTGGGCGCGGTCCAAATGCCCTCCGGATAGAAGCCCTGGTCGAGCACAGTACGCTGAAACACCGGCTCACCATTGATGAGGATGGCCATGCCCTCGATGGAAACCGTGCGCAGGCCGAAGTAGCTGTTCACGGTGTCCACAACCTGATCGCCCTTCTTGAGAACGAATGCCAGGTCGTAGAGGAACGGATCCTCGACGGCCCACAGGCGTTTCTCGGTCAAATCGATCACGAGTTCGGTGTGACGCCAGTCCGCCGCCGTTTCAGCGGTGCCAACGGCCTTCTCCCCGGCGGAGGCGATGGCCGCCAGCGTCAATCCCATCGAGGGGCCGTCAATCTCGGCATGGACGAGAACGCGGCTGTTATTGGGATCCGGCGTCACGGCGAATTGCTTGATAAACGAGGCGCCCACGCCTTCAAGCCACACCGTCTGCCAGATGCCCGTCGTGCGCGTGTACACGCAGCCGTAGCTCTTCTCTCGATGGGACTGCTTACCGGAAGCCTGGAGGCCGCTGCGCGTGTCATCGAAAGCATGGATGATGACGGTGTTCTCGCCGTCCTTCAGCGCGGCGGTCACGTCGAAAGCGAAGGCCGCGCTGCCGCCTACGTGCGTGCCGACCAGCGTGTCGTTGACCCACACGCGCGTACGGTAGTCGCAGGCGCCGACGTGAAGCCGAACCCGAGGCGACGTCCATTCTGCTGGAATCGTGAAGGTTCGCCGGTACCAGACGTTCTCAACGAAACCGAGGCGTTCTAGGCCGGAGAGCTTGCTCTCGCGGCAGAAGGGCACCGTGATCGTGTCGGGATACTCGGCATCGCCGAGGAACTCGGTGTCCTCATCGGTCTCGACGAACTCCCAGGGGCCGTTCAGGTTCAGCCATTCCGCGCGAACCATCTGCGGCCTCGGATGCTCCGGCCGAGGCACATCTTGGCCATAGGCCGCAACCGACACCGCGAACGCGGCCGTAACACACACCATTGCTGTAAGAAACGCGTGATGAGTCCGCGACCGTTTCATTTCGTAGTCCTCCTTCGGGAATCCCAATCAATCCGTGTCCGCAGAATCCCCATTATGCCGAAATCCCGCGCCGCATGCATCTTCGGACCCTCATCCGTTATGATCGCACCTCCAACCGCAAGGGCGAGAGGAGTACCCAATGGAATCGAATCGACTCGAGGTGGCGAATAGTGTGGCGGATCCGCGCGTCCGGCGGTATGTGCGGCCGTGCCGTGTCGTCTGGCAGAGCGAGGGCGTCGATGCCTCCGGACTGCTCGGTGACGGCGCGTGCGCGATGAAGTTCGGCGACGGCGCCCCCGGATTCCTGCTGGATTTCGGACGAGAGCTGCACGGCGGCGTTCAGATTGAACGCGGCCTGGTCGGCGGCCACGATCCGGTCAGGCTACGCGTCCGGTTCGGCGAGTCGGTGAGCGAGGCCATGGGCGAGCCGAACAACGACCATGCCATTCACGACAACACGTGTGCGGCGCCGTGGTACGGCCATGTCGAGATTGGCAACACGGGATTCCGCTTCGTCCGCATCGATCTCGTGGATCCCGGCACCGAGATCGATATCCTACGCGTCCAAGCCGTGTTCCTCTACCGCGATCTCGAGTACCGAGGGGCATTCGAGTGCAGCGATGAGCGCTTGAACCGCATCTGGCAGACCGGCGCGTACACGGTGCACCTGTGCATGCAGGATAGGCTCTGGGACGGCATCAAGCGCGACCGCCTTGTGTGGCTGGGCGACATGCATCCCGAGACCATGGTGATCGGCACCGTCTTTGGCGAGGCCGACGTCGTTCCAATCAGCCTCGATTACGTCCGCGATGGCACGCCGATTCCCGGCTGGATGAATGGCATCAGCTCGTACTCGATCTGGTGGGTGCTGATCCAGCGCGATTGGTATGTCTACCATGGCAATCGGGCCTATCTTGAAGCACAGCGCGACTATCTGCTCGACGTGCTGGCCTTGTTGCGCAGCCAAGTCGGCGATGAGTGCCAAGAAACCATGGGCAACCACCGGTTCCTCGACTGGCCCTCGAGCGGCGACGCCACGGCCATTCACGCCGGCCTCCATGCGTTGCTGGTCATGGGCCTCGAGGCGGGCGCCTACTTGTGCGACGTGCTCGACAAGGCTGCGACAGCCCGCGAGTGCCTCGAAACAGCCCGCAGGCTGCGCACGCACCGGCCGGAACCTACGCCAAGCAAGGTGGCCAACGCGCTGCTCGCCCTGGCAGGCCTGCGCGACGCCGTCGAGGTCAACCGCGATGTCTTGGCCGTCGAGCCGCTCAAGCGCGTATCGACGTTCTACGGCTACTACGTGCTCCAGGCGCGCGCCTTGGCCGGCGACTACGCCGGCGCGCTCGACCTGATCCGCAGCTATTGGGGCGCCATGCTCGATAGGGGCGCGACGACGTTCTGGGAGGATTTCAATCTCGACTGGCTGCCGGGCGCGGCGGGGATTGACGACCTCGTGCCTGAAGGCATGAAGGATATCCACGGCGATTTCGGCGACCACTGCTACAAGGGCCTTCGCCATAGCCTCTGTCACGGCTGGGCCGGCGGGCCGACGGCGTGGCTATCGCAACACGTACTCGGCGTACGGCCCGTCGAGCCCGGCGGAGGCGTCGTGCGCGTGAAGCCCAACCTTGCCGGCCTCGAATTTGCCCGAGGCCGATTCCCAACGCCTCACGGCATCCTCAGCGTCGAACACTGCGCGGCGCAAGATGGTCGCATCGAGACGCGCATTGACGCGCCGGACGAGATACGCGTGGTGACGGAGTAGCGCCTAGGGTTGCCACACGTAGGTGGCGACGGACTTGGCGGGAACCGTCGCGAAGGCGGATAGACCGCCGCACAGGATACGGAAAGGCCGTTCGGCCATCCGATTGGCCACGACGAGTACGATCGAACCGTCCGGATTCTTGAAGGCGACATTGCTGAACGAACGGTCACCCGCGCTGGAGTCGATTCGGACGGCGCCGCGCTGCACGAACTTCATGAACTGGCCATACATGTAGTAGTCGAACCGGTACTCGACGCTCAGGTCGTCGGTATTCAGTACGATGCACGTCGGGCTGGCGTGATGGGGGCCGCTGTTGGGTTGCTGGTCTTGATCGAGCATCGTGACCCACGCGGTGTAGCTCTCGGCCCAGTTCCGGAAGATTTCGATGATGGTGCGCGCGCCGGAGACGCCGAAGGTGGATCCTTCGGTGAAGTGGACGCGCTTGTCCGGAAACTCGGTGTGCAGCTCGGACATGGCCTCGACCTTGCCCTCGTAGTGATGGAACGCCGTGCCTTCGACGAACAGGGCGGCGTTGGCATCTGACAGCACCGCGCGAGGAAACGGTAGGTTGTTGAAGTTGTGGTCGAAGCACCAGATCCGCGTGGCGATGTTCTGGCGCGCGAATTCCGGCCCGAGGGCATCGCGGATGAAGTCGCGCTGTTGCGTCCCGCTCCAGAGGCACGTCGGATAGTCCTTGGAGACCATGCCCGGCTCGTTCTGGGGTGTAATGGCGTGGATCGCGATACCTTCGGCCTCGTAGGCCCTGATGAATCGCACGAGGTACCGCGCGTAGTCGGCGAAGTGCTCCGCGTCCATGGCCCCGCCGCAGAGGTTCTCGCCTTTCTTCATCCACGCAGGCGGACTCCAGGGCGAAGCGAAGAACACGAGGCCAGGATTCTTCGCCATGGCCAGCTTCAGCGTTGGCAGAACGTACTCGCGATCCTTCTCGACGACGAATTGCGCGAGTTCCGGATCCGCCTCGCCCGGCGGCAGATCATCGTACGAGTAGTAGGGGAGAGGGGCGAAATCGGAAGTGCCGATGCACACGCGCATCAGGTTCATGCCGATACCCTCGGCGGGCGACACGATGCGCGCCATGACCTCGGTGCGCTTTTCCGGGGCAAGCCGGTGGAGGTTATGGCACGTGGCGTGATCTAGGGATGAGCCCATGCCGAGGATGGTTTGATAGGTCTTTTCGGGATCGATCTGGATAGGATCGACATCCGAGGGCGCCTGGGTCTCGAACGTAATGCTCTCGCCTTCGGTCAAGGTGAGCGTCATGTCCTGCGACGAGATCCAACATCGCACTTGGGGCGCGGCAGGGGCGGCGCAAGCGATGGCAGAGACCACTGAAGCCAAGAGGACGGATCGCGCGTGTGTCACGAGATTCCCTTTCTGCTGTGATGGTCGAGTCCAGGCACTACATCAGGAACGCGTAGCGAGCGACGAGGGCCAAGGCAATGATGTACATGATGGCATGGACTTCCTTACCTCGACCGGCCACGAGCTTGATGACGGCATACGAAATACAGCCGACAGCGATTCCTTCGGTGATGCCGTAACCGAACACCATCATCGCTACCGTCAGGAACGCGGGCAGGCTCTCGGTAACGTCGTCCCATTTGACCTTCCGCATCGGTGCCATCATCATGAATCCCACGACGATAAGCGCGGGCGCCACCGCCGGGTACATGGCAACGTGAGGCGACGTGGGATCGACGCCGTAGAACGCCGGGCCGATATCCTGGCCGACAAAGGCGATAATCGGCGCGAAAGCGATGGCGAGAATAAAACATGCGCCTGTCACCAGCGAAGCGAAACCGGTGCGCGCGCCTGCCGCCACGCCCGTGGCGCTCTCGATGAAGCTGGTCACGGTCGACGTGCCGAAGAGGGCCCCGATACAGGTGGCGGCCGCATCCGACTGGAACGCCTTGGCGGCCCGGGGAAGTTTCTCATCATCCTTGATGAATCCGGCTTGCTTGCCGACGCCGACAAGAGTGCCAACGGTATCAAAGAGGTCGAGGAAGAAGAACAGCGCGATAGCCACCAGCGCGTCCTGCCATTTCGCGATGAGTTCGCCGAAATCGAGGCGGAAGAAGGTCGAGAAATTCAGATCGACGGGCGTCTCTCGGAGGGGAATGATCTTGAAAGCCCACCCAAGGCCGGCGGTGAGGAGAATTCCGATGAGAATGCCGCCGCGAACCCGCCATGCCATGAGCGCCGCGATGACGAAGACCCCGGCCGTCGTGATGAGCGCCGGACCGGTGTGGAATCCGCCCAGGGATACCATGGTGGCCGGATTAGACCTGATGATGCCGCTCCATTGCAGGCCAATGAAGGCAATGAACAGGCCGATGGCCGGACCAATGGCGTTCTTGAGGCATTCCGGGAAGACCTCCATGATCCGCTCGCGGGTGCGGAAGAGCGAAAGAAGAAGGAACACCACGCCCGAAAGAAAAACAATCGCCAGCCCGGCCTGCCAGGAAAAACCCATCGTGAGGCACACCGTAAAGACAAACAGAAAATTCTCGCCCATGCCGGGCGCGAGCGCAAAGGGATAGCGGGCGAGGATGCCCATCAAGAAGCAGGCCGCGGCCGCCGACAGACAGGTGGCCAACAGAACCGATCCGAAGTCCATACCGGCGATGCTGAGCACCGTCGGTTGAACGAAGACAATGTAACTCATCGTGACGAACGTCGTGATGCCGCCGACGACCTCACGCTGCAACGTCGAGCCGGATTCCTGGATTCCGAAGTAGCGGTCGAGTGCGTTCATGGCGTTGGGCCTCCCCCCAATGGCTGCCGTTTCAGGTTTTCCACCTCCGTGCTTGAACCAACCCGGGAAGATTCTAGCGCCGATGCGATGGGCAGTCAACAGCATTCGGGAAAACGGCTGCGTGTTGTCCAGCCCGGCCCGATCCCTATAGAATCGGGGCTCTCTGCCGCAAGGGCAATCAGTACAAGGAGTGGACTACGTGGATTGGGAATTGGATCCGAATCGCTGTCTGGAACCGACGGAATTCATGGATTTCCGGCACGAGGTCGTTGTGTCGTGCGTTGATCGCCTCGACCTGGCCGGACTCAAGCCCAAGGAACGCGCCGTCAGGGCGTTCAACTTCGTTCGTGACCAGGTGCCGTACGAGTTCTTCGCCAAAGTCAACCGATATGAGTACGTCGCGTCTCACATTCTGAAGATTAAGAAGGGATTCTGCGTGCAGAAAGCCATGCTGTTGGCGACGCTCGGCCGAGCCGCCGGAATCCCGTCGGCGCTGGTTGTGGCCGATCTACGAGACTACACGATGCCGCAGCGCCTGGTTTGCGCACTCGGCTCGAACGTGCTCGAATCCCATGCCGTTACAGCATTCCATCTGGATGGGCGATGGGTCTTGGCCTGCCCGGCGCTTTCGCCGGATGTTGTTGAGCGCAGGGGACTGCGTCTCGTCGAATTCACGGGCGAGGAAGATGCCTTGCTGCATTCCACGACGGCGTCCGGCGAACGCCATGCGGAGTACGCCCGTTGGCGGGGTATCCATGCCGATCTCCCGTTCGACATGATCGTGAGCGACTACCGGAAGGTATACGACCACATCGTAGCCAAGGTCCAGCAGGAGACGTGACCGGCGCATCGCGCAGCCCAGAGCGATAGGGCTCCCCAAAAACAAACGACCTCCGGCGAACGGCTACGCCCCTCGCCGGAGGTCTTGGATTAATGGATTCTATGCCTTGTGGCGGATCCGGCGCTTCACCAGCAGGCCCAGGCTACACAGTGCCAGCATCAGACTGACACCCGGCATAGCCATGACCAACTTCGCGCCGACGATCACCGGAACCAACGCCAACCGCACGACCGCCGCCGCCACCGGGCTCTTGGCCACGACCGCGGCCAGCGTCGGGCTCACGTGGTAGTACACATCCACGAACGCCGCGCCAACCGCATTGTCCAGGAGGTACGTGTCACGCAAGGCCCGCAACGTGTCAACCTCCGCAGCCAGCGGCGTACCATACGCCGCCGTGGCGATGAAGCAGGGGCCGCCGCCACCGCCGTTGCCACCACCGGCCGCGAGGCCAAGCAACGCCACCAGGAGACCGCCCAACGTCGCCAGAAGACCAACGTCTATGTTGCACTCGGGCTTCGCAGCCTTGTACTCGAAGGCATTCTTGATGACCCACGGCTCGACCGCGGCGCCACCTACCGTCTTCGGATACACGGCAATGTCCACCCAGCCCGCCTTGGCTGCTTCGGGCGACGTCACGTCGATCATAAACTGGCTTGTGCGCGGCTCGACGATGGTGGCGTTCGCTCCTGAGAACGCCTTCTCGGCGGAGCCGAACACCACGCGATCTATCGAGTAGCCCATACCGCCGATGTCGGAACGCAGACGCACCTGAGTGCCGCCGGCCAGCGGCCCGGAGGCGGTTCCTTCCGGATGTAGGCCCGGATCCAGCTTGATCCCAGCGCCGATGGCGTCTATCAGGCTGTCCGGCAACTGGGTGTTGCGCCGCAGGCTGTAGGCGCCCACATTGTACAGCCGCGCCTTGATCCGTGTGAGGACTGCGTCCGCGCCCGTGTGCGCGGCGACCTCAGGCGTCACCTCGTTGGCCAGCAGGGTCGATTGATACAGAACCACCGGAACCGGCAGCGTGCCCATGGTGTTTGTGCCGTAGTCGAAGGTGTACCTGTTCGCCCACAGCGCCAAACCGCCACGGAGATCGTCCGGGCCCAGCGTTGCCGTGCCCACCGGGAACTCAATGCGGCCCGGATTCGGATCGCTGGACGCATAGGTCCAGTCATCGATCTCCGCGTAAACCATGTCGTTCACCGCCAGGCCCGTCGTGACCAGTCCGTCCACCGCTTCATAGAGATGCACGGCAAGATCCCAGATGCCGCTGATGGGCGTCTCTGCGCCAAGGACAGACGTGATGGCGTCGCTATCGAGGGCCTCGGGCGTCTGGCTGGCGCGAACGAGGCCGTACACGTCCGTCGTGCTCTTACCGGCAACGGGAAGCGTCAACAACGCTGCCTCCACGCCGCCCAGAGCAACGTCCACCGTGATTGTCGAATCGACGTCGGCCTCGGGCACGTAGATGAACGCCGTGGCCATCACGTTACCGTCGAACAGGTTCCGGTAGTATGTGAACGGCCCAACCTCCTGGTCGTCCACCGTCACGGTCACGGTGTAGGAAACCTCGGCCTCATTAGCGGCATAGCGCCACGCAGGAACCAGCACCAGCAACTCCGTCTCGGTCGCGCTCACCACTTCCGCTTCAACCGTGTTGAACTTCACCACGGAGTCCGCCGAAAACCCTGCGCCGGTGATCTGAGCCACCACACCACCGAACAGCCACCCGGAAACCGGCGTAATGGCATACACGCCGCTTGACACGAACACCGCCACCACATTCTTGTCCTCATTCATGACGAGGGCAATACTGGGCGCCGGATCGAGACGCACGTCGTTGACCAACCAGTGATCGAGCGCCCAACCGTCATGGGGAGTAGCGCTCACCGCTACGTTAATGCCCTCACGGTACAGGCCGCCTGCTGCGTCCGGATTGGCCGCCACCGACCCTGCGCCCTCGGGCTGCACGCTCATCGTAAGCGTGTAACCCTTCGCAAAGTTCGCGGTGACCACCCGATTCGCGCTCATCGTGACGGTCGTAGCCGCGCTCGTCGGATCCGCAACCGCGCCGTCCCACCGGGCGAACAGCCAACCCGCGGCTGGCGTGGCTACGAGATCCACCACCGTGCCGATATCGTACACGCCGGCCATCACGTTCACCCCGCCCTCGCCAACAACCGCGACCTCAAGCGTGTAGGTCTTGATGAAGTGCGCCGTCACCGATTCATCGGAATCCATGACGATCGTCGTGACCGCCGCATTCACATCGGCAACGTTGCCTTCCCAGTGGTCGAAACGCCAGCCGGTCTTCGGCGTCGCCGACAATCCCACTTCCTTGCCCTCGGCGTACTGGTCCAACGCCGGATCGGCGGCGACCGTACCGCTATCCGCCGGCGAAACGGCGATCGTCAGCTTCCGGGCCACACCGAAGATCGCCTTCACCGTCTTGTCGCCGTCCATCGTGATCGGCGTCGCCGCGCTGTTCGGTGCAGCCACGTCGCCTTCCCAACGATCAAAGGCGAAACCATCATCGGGCAAGGCCCAGAGACCCACGATCGTGTCGGGCGCATAGTAGTACGTGCCCACGGGCGGCAACGTCTGCCCGCCCGGAGTGGCCTCGATCGTCAGGTCGTAGTGCTCTTTCACGTACGTGAACGTCAGGCTATCGGTGCCGCCTTCGGTACACACGGTAACCGGTACGGAACCCTCCACATCCGACTGCGGAGTGACGCACGTCAGCGTGGTGTCGCTCACGACATCGAGGTCAATGGCAGGCATCGCTGCCTTCGCCTCGCCGAAGTAGACGGCATAGGCCGACGCCAAGTGCCGCCCTGTGATGGTGACAAAGGTCCCGCCCAGCATCGGGCCGACCGGCGGCGTGATCGCGTCGGCCTCGGGCATGCCCAGATACGTGTACGCATTCAAGAGCGTGGCCACCCGACCGGGATTCACCTTGTCCACGACACGCAGATTCACGGTCTCGGCCTGATCCCAGCCCGGGGAAGAGGCGTAAATGTGCTCGCCGGTCACGATGGGAGGAACCGTGGAGAATCCAAGCTCGCGCTGACCGTAGCTCGAGTAGAAATACAGCGCATACGACGCGTACACCTCCTCAATGGTATTGAGCGCCTGGGCCACTGGAATCGCGCCCAGAACGTCGAGCAAGGTGCCACCCGTCATCGGACCGCGCTCCGGAATCACGTCGAACAGCTCGAAGTGGACAAAGTACGCTACGGCATCCTTCTCCTCGTTCATCGGGACGTTGAGGAGGGTGGCGTCGGTGCCGGCGGCGGCGCCGTTGATCTCCCAGTGATCGAAGAACCAGCCCGTGTTGGCCGTAGCCGAGAGGGTGACGGTATCGGTATTGCGGTACCAGTGCGCACCCACCGACGGTGAAACCGTGCCGCCCTCCGGAGGCTCCGCCGCCATAGTCAACCGCACTCCTTCCATGAAGAAGGCCGTGATCGTCTTGTCCCCGTCCATGGTAACCGACGTACCGGCCTGACTCGGACTGTTGACTCCGCCTTCCCAACGATCGAACAGATAGCCTTCGTTGGCGATGGCATTGACCCAGACCACATCACCCTGGGCGTAGTTGTAGGTGCCTTGCGGCCGTACGCGTCCGCCTTCCTCCGGCGAGGCCTGTACCGTCAGCGTGAAGAAGGTCTTCGTGTACGTGAACAACGTCATCACTTCGCCACCGCCCGCAAGGACGCGTACCGTCACCTCGCCAACGCTCGGAGACGGCGGCGAGGTCAACTTGAGCAAGTCCTGGCCCGTGGCCAGCGGTTCCACGCCGCGAATCTCGGCCAGATTATCACCGAAGTACACCGCGTACGCCGTGGCTAACTGCTGACCGGTGATGAACACCGCCGTACCGCCGATAGTCGGGCCCATGTTCGGCGTAATACCGTCGATAGTGGGCGTGCCCGCGTAGGTGTAAGCCCCAGGCACGGTGATCGAACGGCTCGGCTGGACCAGATCCGCGATGGTCAGATTGACCGTGTCCGTAGTCGACCACGCCGGCGCCACAACCTTGATCGTGGTGGGCGTGAAGACCTCGTCCGCCTCGATCTTGGGCGCGCCCACATTGAACGGAAGCTTTGCCGTACGCGCCGGACTCGAGAAGTACACGGCGTAACTGGCGTAGATCGCCTCGATCGAACTGAACGCCTCTGCCACCGGGAAGACACCCATGATGTCTATGGCGGTGCCGCCCTCAAGAGGACCGGCGGGCGGAACGAGTTGATCCACGTGGAATTCGGAGAACACCAGCGTGATCGCCATGTCTTCCTCTATGGGGAATACGGGGACGTCTTCCGGGATACCAATGTTCATCCCATTGAGTTCGGCATGGTCGAACACCCAGCCCTCGTACGCATAGAACTGAAGGGAAACCATATCGCCTTCCGTACGCACATAGGTGCCCGGACTGGGCGAACAGTAACCGCCCTCCGGCGGCAGCACTTCGATGCTCAGCGTGTACTGACGCAAGAATACCGCCGTGATGGTCTTGTCCGCGTCCATCACAACCGTGGTAGCCGAGGCATTCGGATCGGCCACATCGCCTTCCCAGTGGTCGAAGATGAAACCCGTGTTGGCCGTGGCCTTGATGATCACCGTGGTGCCCTGAGAGAAACGGCTCTCCTGGCCCGGCCGTATGATACCGCCCTCCTCCGGCGACTTCTGAATCGTCAACGTGAAGTACGGCTCATCGGTGTAGTTGTAACCGCTCACCGCCGCACCGCCCGTCGTGTAGAGCGTTACCGCCACCGGCTCCACGGGACCTGCCTTGGCGTAGGTCGGACTCGGCGGTGTGTAGCAGAGCACTTCCGTATCGCTGATGGCTACAAGGCCCACGGCAAGGCGACTCGGATCCTCGTCGCCAAAGTAGACCGCGTGGGTCGTGAGCAGGCTCTGACCGATGATCCGAACCGCCGTGCCACCTAACCGCGGCCCATTGTCCGGAACGATATCATCAATCACGGGAGGAGCCGGAATATACGTGTAGCCGTCTTCCAGGGCCATGAACTGCGAAGGTTCAAGCGCATCCACGAAGAAGATATCAACGACGCCCGGTCCGCTAGGCGGAGCAATCACGTACACCTTGTCGGCGGCAATGATGTTCTCTACGCTGGCATCGAAGTCGGCCGGTACACCATCCATCGGGCCGAAGTAGACGCGGTAAGCCGCCGCCGCCGCCTCGACCGAAGTAATCGTCTGCGCGACGGGGAAGAACCCGAGCAGCGCGACCTCGTTGCCGCCTTCGACCGGACCCTGATTCGGCACGGCTTCCTCAAGGTGGTACAAGGGCATCATATGGACCTTCACGTTGGTCGAACCCTCGACAACCGTGACCACCACCTGATCACTCGCGCCGGCGGGCTCTCCGTCGATCTCCCAGTAGTCCACGGCGTAGTCAAGCGTGTCGTACGTGGCCACTATCGTCACTTCCGTGTTCACGGGATAGGTATGCACCGTGTCAGGAACAGGAGCGGTGGTTGCCGTGCCGGCCGGCTCGACCGTAACGAACAGCGTGCCCAGATTCGCGGTGAACGTGAACCCATCCGTCAGCACCGCTGTGCCATACTGGCCCACAACTTGGACATCAACCGTCCCGGCTTCGTGCGCGGGGGTAACCACCCGCATCTCCGTATCGCTCACAATCTCGAAGCTTGGGGCCGGCGTGTCCGTCGTCGCCGTCGAGAAGAGCACGCCCGTCGCCGCCGTCAGGCGCGATCCCCGGATTCTGACGACAAGACCGCCGGCCGTCGGGCCGACGTTTGGCGTCACCGAATCGATTTCCGGTATGGACATCGCGACGTAGGTGAATGCCTGGTCGAGCTGCGCGAAATGGGTCGGATCAAGCGCATCCGCAACGCGCACGGGAACGGGCCCGGCACCGTGCGGCGGCGTGATGACGTACATGGCGTTGGCGGTCACAATCTCCGGCACCGTCGAATCGAAGGCCGCCATGACTAGATCGCCGCCAAAGTACACCGTGTACGCCGCTTCTGCCGCAGCCACCGACGTCAGTGCGGTCGATACGGGGAAAGTCCCCGTGATCTTCACGGGCGTGCCGCCATCCCACGTCCCTGAATCCGGCATCACGGACGCGACGGCCATGTTTGCTGTTTCCGCCACGAAGCAAGCCACCACGTGCGTGTCCGTGGTCCCCATCGTAACCTCGAGAGGATTCGAGATCCCGGCGCCCGCGCCATTCACTTGCCAGCCATACAGCGCGAAGCCGTCCGCCGGCGTCGCCAACACGGGCACAACGGTGCCGACGGGATACCCCTGCGCAACGCCCGCCGCCGGATCGGTCGTACCGGCCCCCGCCGGATCGACCGAGACAAGGAGCTGCGAGGTGTAGGTGAAGCCTTGCGGCTTCGTCGCCTCGCCACCGGGTGTCACAACCACCACATCCACCGACGCCGCATTCATCGCGGGAGTAGACACCGTCAGCGATGTATCGCCCAAAACGTTCAAACCCGTGCACAGCCTATCAACGCCGCCATAGAGGAAATGCACCGCCGATGCATGGGTGAGGCCCGACCCCGTTATCGTGATCGTCGTACCCCCTGACGCTGGCCCGATACTCGGGACCACCGCGCCAACGGTCGGTACCGGCACGTAGGTATAGGCATCCGGCAAGACGTCCGAGTCATAGGTGTACTGCGCGTCCTCAACTTTCACATCGACCGTGTCGTTGGCCACACCTGCCGGCGCCAGCACGTGGACAAACTTGCCATCAATGACCATGGACTGGCCGCCATCGAACGCCGCCAGCGTATCGCCGAAGTAGACGTTCATCATCGCTGCGGCTTCCTGAGGCGTAGCGGCATCTTGGGCCCACGGGAAATCGAGATCGATCTGCACCGAGTTCCCGCCCGCGACCGGTCCCATACGCGGGATAACGTCGTAGATACTCAGGATCGACCCGAACGGCGCCAGCAGGGATAGAAAGGTCAGGTCAGACGTCATCGCACCGTCCAGTACGATGTCCGTGGGGTTCTTGTCTTCCCACTCATGGTCCGCCGAGGTCGTGACCGTATGGGGAGCGGTCGGGCTCACAACCGTGGGATACGAGAGGAATCGGGCGACCTTGCCGTCGCGTGACAAGAGGCCGCTCATCGTAACACTGACCGGGAACTCGGCCGGCAGTTCCTCGATCTCATCATAGTCGTCGGCGCGTCCGTCATCGGCACGATTGAAGATGATGCTTACTTCTACGTACTGCGCGAACGTGTCCTCCGCAACCTCAAGTGGCGGTGTCGGCTGCTTGCCCTCGATCTCGGCGGCCAGGCCCGGAGTGTCCGGCATCCAGTCGAGGAGCAACTCATCCAAACTCGGCGAAAGACAAACAATGATGAACGCGTCGTCCCCATCCGGAATCAGGCCCGCATTGCCTTCGCCCGTTCCAAGCATCTCCCGAGAGGGCGCCTCGATACGAACATTGTCGAACGCCAACGTCACGCCGTCAAGACCGTAAAGATCCTTCGCGCCGCCTTTGTCCAAGTTGGCCGCAATCACCAGGGCGCCCTGCGAGTTACGGCCCGTCCACACTTCGCCCGGAGCAAGGCCAATGACCACATCCATCAGGTCGTCCGGAATGCCATTGTTGTCCGCGTCGACCAGCACCTGATTCGCCGCAACGACGTCGATGTCAACCCGGGACTTCAGCGCGTCGTCGAACTCCCAGTGGTACACGTATGCCGCGTCCTGGACCGCCGCCACATTGGCGATAGCCCCGATCCAGTGCGTCGGCTGATGAGACCACGCTCCGGCATTGAGCAATTCCGTCAGATCCACGTCCAGCGCATAGGGCGGTTCGGTGATGATCTCGCCAAAGCCGTATCCATCTTCCGTCCAACGGCCTGGGATCGAGAACTCGCCATCGATCGTAATGCCCATGTTCTGCGTCGATGCCGGATCGGCAGTCTCGGCCTCGACCCTGAGCCACACCGGTTCCGTCGCCGTGGCAGGCACCTTGTACACCATATTCGCCGGCGGTGAGACAATGGTCGGGGCCGTCAACTCCTTCGGTCCAAGGATGGCCCCCAACACATCCGCCATGCTCACATCCGATGCGCCCGCGGCGCGCGCCGCCGGCGTCGTGTACGACGGAAATAGGCCAATGGCAAATGCCACCACCATCATGAGGCTCACCAAAGATGCCAGAACCAGCTTCGTCTTCGTTCCCATGCTACCGTTCTCCTCAACGCGATGGACACGGTTTCTAAGCCCGCTGGCGACTGTCAGCAAGCCCAATCAATGAACGCATACCTACACCATTTTCGAAATCAAGTCAACCGCCACGACGCTCCGCGCAACACCAGCGGAGACAACCACGTCGTAACCCGCCCAAAACCAAAGCTATCAACGGATCTGATAACGCTTCTGCGCGTGTGCGCTTATCCCCAAGTTGAGCAACTCCGGCGGACATCTGCAGCCTCTTTTTCGGAGACAGAACACTAGGCTCGCCGCCCGCGATTCGCTGGACTTCAAACATGAAGTATAGCATAAGGTCCATAGGACTGAATGTCAAGTATTCCTATTGGGAGAATCTTTCTTTAATTGCGCATTTTGATTAGTATGATCGCCGCGCCACAGACGATGGATTGCTCTGCTCGCGGACTGCGCCTATCCGTCCCCAATTGTTCCATGTTCTTGAAAAAACACGCGATGAACTGCCAGTATCTTCGGGTGCCCTCTCGCGAGGGAGGTTGCGACAGGGCGTGTTGACATCGGCACCGGACTGGGATGGTCCGATATGCTGCTCGGCATCGATCAACGCGGCTGAACGATGCCAAGCCGGCAACGAGTAACTCCGGGGCGCGCGTTGCGCCGGGGGGGCAAGAATGGACAAGGTCGAGGCCACCACGAAGTACGAGCGGGCCAATGCGTTGTACCAACTCAAGCGGTACGCCGAGGCACTCGAGCTTCTCTACGAGCTATCCCTGGCCTTTCCGAAAAACGCCAACGTCATCTACTCCCGGGCGCTCTGCTTTGACAAGCTCGGCCGGCCCGAGAAGGCCTTCGAGCTCTGCGACCGGTTGACTCAAGTTTGCAGCGACCGACGAGGGGAAGAACTGAGGGCCAGCATCCTGGCCTCTCGAGACGCGGTCTCTCGTCAGGAAAACGCACCAGGCGTTGAGGCTCCGCCACGCCCGGAGGAGGAGGAAGAAGAGCAAGTACTGGGCGTTTGGATATCGCCTTCGGACCTCGATCTCGCCGAGGTCGAAGCCGATGATGTCCTGACGGAGGCGGTTTGGGAACAGGAGAAGCCCGAGCCAATCGTCGAGGCCGAGCCGGTCGAAGCTATCCCCGAGGCGCCGCCGGATGCCGAAGAGCCCGAACCAATGGTCGAAGCTATCCCCGAGGCGCCGCCGGATGCCGAAGAGCCCGAACCAATGGTCGAAGCTATCCCCGAGGCGCCGCCGGCGGCCCAAGAGCCCGAGCCAATCGTCGAGGCCGAGCCGGCCGAAGCTATCCCCGAGGCACCGCCGGCGGCCCAAGAGCCCGAGCCAATGGTCGAGGCCGAGCCGGCCGAAGCTATCCCCGAGGCACCGCCGGCGGCCCAAGAGCCCGAGCCAATCGTCGAGGCCGAGCCGGTCGAAGTCGTCCCCGAGGCGCCGCCGGATGTCCAAGAGCCCGAACCAATCGTCAAGGCCGAGCCGACGGAGAGCGCCCCGGAGACGGCCCCCGTTATCAAGCGACCCGTCTCCACGCCTGCGCGGCGAGGTGGCAAACGAAAGAAAGGACAGGGGAAGGGCCGCGCGGCGAAGACCAAGGAACCTCCGGCTCATGCACCTGTTCCCGAAGCCCCCGTTGTTTCGGTAGTTCATGCCGAAGAAGCCGTCGCGAAAGCACCCGTGCCCGCGGAGACCGCAGAGCCGAGCGTCACGAGACCGGCGCGGCCAAGCGGGGGAGGTAAGAAGGGACGCCACGTTCGGAAAGCCGCCAAGCTCGAGCAGCCCATCATCGAGGTGCTCGAGGAAAAGGCAAAAACTGAACAGGAGGAGCGGCTGGTTGGGCCCACAACCGAGGAAGCCGCTGCGCCTGAACCGTTGAACTCTGCCCTGGCCGAAGAGGCCGAACCAATTCCTGAAGTGCCGGAAGAACGGGCCGAACCTGAAGCGCCCGTGCTGACCGAGAAGGTCGAGTCGATTGTCGAGGCGCCCTTGCCCGTTCAGGAGCCGGAGCCAACCGTCGAGGAGGCCGAGGCCATCGCGCCGGATGCGTTCTATATCGAGGAGGAAGCCGCGGCACCAGAGTCGCCCGGTGTAGCCGTTACCCGCGAGGAATACAGCGCCCTCGTCCAGAAGGCCGTATCGACTTCGAGTGTATCCTCGACGCCCGCAAGCCGTGTTCCGTGGGCCAAGGTTGGGGTCGGCGTCGCGGTGGCCGCGCTCATCGTGTTCGCGACGTGGCACGCACTCACGGGCGCATCCGACACCTCGAACGTTGAGGGGGCGGCTGTGCAACCGGTCCAGGCCGCGTCGCAGCCGGCTCAGGTGCCGGAGGAAGCCCCTGTCGTTGCCCCAGAACCGGCGGCCGTGCAGGAAGCGGACGTCGAGCCCGAGCCAGCCCCGAAGGTCGAGGAGCCGATTGTGCCGGTCAACCCAGTACCGCAAGCGCCCGCGGCAACACGTGCGCCGGAACCTGTCCAGGAGGAAAGTCTATCCGAGGCGTCGGAGGAAGTTGCGAATGCGCCCACGCAGGAGGAGGGGGGCGAATCCACGGAGGAAAGCCAAACGCAAGGCGCTTGGGGTGAGCGCGAAGTCGTCTTTCCCACGGATCGTTCTATGGGCTTCCTGTCCATCCGCGATGCCGGCACTCTCGACGAATGGAAGCCTCTCGGCGAAACCTGCGGCGCGTTGCGCGTGCCGCCCGGCAAGGAGTTGCGCCTGGATCTGTCTGAGGACGGCATGCAGGATCTCACTCCGCTTAAGGCGCTGGCGCCCGCCGCCCTTGCCGAGATCTCGATGGAATCCATGCCCGCAACTGGCAATTCCCTGGCACAAATCGCCCATCTGACGGGACTCGAGGCCCTCTATCTCGGCGATACGACAGTGACCGACATCGCCCTGGCGCACGTCGAGGGCCTATCGAGCCTCAAGATCCTGGATCTCCACAGCACCGAAGTGACCGATGACGGACTCCAGCACATTGAGGGACTCACCGCCTTGCGTGAGCTCATCCTCTACGGATGCCAGGTGACGGACAAAGGACTTGAGCATCTCGCCGGACTAACCAGCCTCGAGGGACTCTATCTTGGCGGTGGCATGGACATCTCCGGCAAGGGCCTCAAGCATCTGGCCGGCCTGAAGAGCTTGAAGCGCTTAGACCTCTGGCAAACCGACGTCGACGACGATGCGCTTGAACACCTTGTTCCTTTGACCGGATTGACCGAACTGAGTCTGGGCGGCACACAGGTCACCGACAACGGCCTTGGCTGCCTCATGAAACTCCGTGGCCTGCGCCAACTCAACCTCGCCGGACTCAACCTCACCGAAGATCCCGTGGCCGCACTCGAAAAGGCCCTGCCCGAATGCGAGATCCTCGGACGGTAAGCGCACGCTGCTCTTGGCGTGGTAGTTGGCGCACGATCATCGTGCGCTGATCCGGAGACAGGTCGTGACGAACGACGGGGTACCGGATTGCACTGTCCTGCTTTCCCACCGCTTGCGGGGGGAACCAAAGGGGGATATGGGTGCCCATTCGTTGCGCAGAATCAATCTGCGCCGCGCTCAGGTGGATTTGTAGCTCGGACTGTTCTTCAGGAATTCCACGACGCGTGGGCGGACATCTTCGATGGCGCGAACGTCGCTTCGGCACAACTCTTCGATGAACGCGCGACACGCGGCCGTCCATGCGGCGTCGTGCGAGCCCGGTGCGCGTTCGGGATGCAATCCGGATTGCGTGTTGAACACTTCGACATGCCGCTGAACGCCATCGGAGACGGACACTGTCTCAATCCAGTGCCGTCGATTCGACCAGCCGCCGCCAACGCGCAAGTAGACCAAGAGGTCGAAGGCGCTGAAATCCTCCTCGGGCACGCCGTTATCCTCACAGACTTGGCCGAAAGTCTCGTCGCGGTCATCGGCGTGGAGGTTCGTGGCCAGGATGTGGCCTTGGCGTCCGAGGGCGGCGTACGCGCGCAAGTCGTGGCCCCAGAGATAGGCGAAATAGGGCCCCGAGCCGATTTCGTGGCAGATGTAGCAGCGCCGGACTGAGTCCTCGGATGCCGAACGCACAGCCTGGGCCGTGGCTGCCGCAAGAGGCACGTCCGCCGGCACCAGGTTTAGGAGTGCGCACATCACCGTCGTCTTGCCGGCGCCGCCTGGACGGGCGCCGACCATGAACGACGCGCCGCGCGCGATCCGCGCCATGAGAAACGCCGCGAGATCGAGATCCAGCGTCCCGGCATCCAAGAGATCCAATACCGAAAGCATCCGGCCGCCGCGCTGATTGCAGCGGTTTAACTCGGCGCAATGCTGTGCGATTCGCTCGTCCATGCGTACAGACTCCCTTTCCACTTGCACGCGATTATGCCGATCTTACGGCGAGATGTCATCCGGATCGGCGGAGGCGGATTCCTATGCCCGAGATTGCCTAGGGGGATCATTGCCTTTTGTCGTAGAGTGTGATATTTTTCCCACATAGGCTCCCTAGGACATTGCCTTCATGACGGGATGTTGCCCGCTTGAGATGCGGGGTCCGGGAGGAAGGGCCATGCTGGACCCAGGACACAAAGCGCGCGGTGGGGGAGACTGGCGGCTTGTCGGGCTGCTGGCGGCCGCACTACTCGCTCTCGCAGGTTTCTTGCTGCTCTGGCCGGATCAGGAGCGGCCGACGCCCGCCATTCGCCGTTCCGAGACCAGCGGCACGGTGGCCCGGCGTAGAGCCGATCCGACGGACCACGGCTTCGGCAGGCCATCCGAATATGTGTCCCTCGCGTCCGATGGCAATCCTGCCGCGGCAACGGGCGGTGTCTTCGTCTCAGGCCGAGTCGTCAATGTTGACGGAGAACCGGTGCCGGAGGCACGCATCTCGTTTCGTGAAGACACGTGGCTCGACACTCTTGTCGGCGCCGTCGCCCGAAGACCTGTCGAAGGGTCAATACGCGAGATATCCGCTGACGAAGACGGACGTTTCTCATTGGATGTTTCTGAATGTGCCGGTTCGATGGCATTGTTTCGCATCAGCGCGACAGGCCACCGGGAGGCCGAGTTCGGCGGAATCCGGATTCCCTTGGAGGGCATCGATGGTCTCAAGTTCGTGCTACATCGGTTGGCCGCCATCTCCGGCCGCGTAGTGAACCTGGACGGCGAGCCGGTGGCCGGTGTTGCGGTGCTTGCCGAGGGATCCCGATACCGATCCGTCGCGCCGGACACCGGAAAGGAAGGTACATTCACATTCGTCAACCTGGATGGCGGTGAATACAGGCTACAAGGCGTGCCTAGATACGTTGGCGAACCTCCGACCATGCAGGCCGACCTTTCCCATGGCCAAGCGCTCTCGTCGTGGAACGTCCATCAACTCGGCTTCGAGAATCAAGCGATTCCTACGGTCACGGTCCTAGTCGAGCCGGAGGAGCACCTGGAGGGCGTAGAGATCGTGGTCCCGGCGCAGGCCGACGCCCGACTCGAAGGAATCGTGCTCGATGAGGCCGGAATGCCTATCGAGGGCGCCGAGGCATGGATAGGGCCGGAGGGCGAAACGGAACGCTTTGGCGTCTGCACGAGGCCAACCGGCGCAGATGGGCGATTCAAGATCGAGACCATCATCAGGGATGATCGTCCCGAAGGGCAGTTGAGATTGTTCTGCGTGTGCAAAGGCTACGAACAGGCTGTCTTGCGCGACTTCTCTCTCGGCAGTTTCGTTACTGTCACCCTGCAGCGCCTCACCGACACGCGCGGCGCCATCGAGGGATATGTGAAGAGCAGGGAATCGCACAAGCCGGTGACGAAGGCCCGAGTGATGCTGGCAAGCGTTCTCGGCGACGACGGAACACTCCTGGACGACACCTGGGAGCGGAACCGCGCGATCGCCACGGGTGAGACGGATAACGTGGACGAGAATGGCCATTTCTCGTTGCCAAGCGTGCCCGTCGGCGACGCAACGCTCGTCGTGGCCACCAAGGACTACGGCGTCCATTTCGAGACGGGCATCCGCGTGAATCCGGACGCGGTCACGACGGTCACGATACTCCTCAACGAACCGGGCACACTATCCGTGCACGTACGCATTTCGGGCGGAATCACGAAGGAGATGTTGGGGGGCAGGGGCGTTCTCATCGAACCCTCAACATCGGCCGGTACCGCCTCCACGCGCGGCATCCCTTACGGCTCAGTCCTGGGCCTTCAGGAAATCGAGGAGCTAGAGAACGGTCGTGTGCATCGCCTTCGCGTGATGCCGGACACCTACGACGTGACCTTGAGCGAAGAGATCTGGTTTCCAGAACAGAAGGCCAGAGGATGGCACGTCGAACGCCGTGCGCAGGCCGTGGTTGCGTCGGGAGGGGAAACCAACGTCGAGTTCGAGATCGGCGTCGCAGGCCGCATCGAGGGCAGAGCTCCACCCCGTGAGAACGAGGACCTCGTCTTAGTGATCTTGGTACCGGAAGTCGATTCGGCTGCGTCCACTCAGGATGGCTGCCTTGATGGCTGGACGCCCGCGGAAGGAATGCGCAACCTGTCGGCGGTCTACGGTGATTTCTCATCGGCGCACACCACTGGCGGCCTCTACGAGAAACACATGGTTTCCTCCGCCATAGGTAGATTCTTCATCTGCGGCGTCCCGGATGGCGACTATCGCGCGGAAACATATGGCCACGACCACGAGAAAGACCGATGGAGCTTCCGGGGCACGACGACCTTCACCATCGAGGATGGCTACGCCAATATCGAGTTGCCGGAGTAATGCACGATGGAAGCCGCTACAGCCGTTTCCAGCGGTCCAGGATGTGGTAGAGCACGATACCGACGGCGGTGGCGACGTTGATGCTGTTCTTGTAGCCGTGCATGGGGATGGCGACGACGGCATCGCAGGCTTTGAGTGCGTGCGCGCTGATGCCGGTGACTTCGTTGCCGAACACGACGGCGACCGGCTGGGGCCACACGAACTCGACGTGGGGGATAGCGTCGTCGGCTGTCTCGATGGCCACCACCGGGATCCCATCCGCCTTGAGGCACTCGATGGCCGATGTCGTCCGCTCATGGTAGGTCCACGGCACGTAGTCGAAGGCGCCCAGGGCCGTCTTCTCGATCTTCTTGTGTGGCGGATGGGCCGACATGCCGCAGAGAAGAATGTGCTCGACGGCCGCGGCATCGCAGGTTCGGAATGCCGAACCGACATTGTAGGCGCTCCGAAAATTGTCGAGAACGACGTGGACGGGATTCCGCGGCAAGGCCGGCAATTCGCTCGCCGGCACCTCCGCATAGTGTGGTTCACGTTCGCTCATGGTGTCAGAACAATACTCCGTCGAGGGGCGTTGTTGCCGAATGTCGTGCAGCTACCGGCCGAGCACAAGATCGATTCCGGAGATCACCAACTCAAGCTTTGCCCGCGAGAGCTTACCTGTCCGCTCTGTAAGCAACCCTTTGTCCAAAGCGACCACCTGGGAAACGTTGGCAACAGATTCTTTCGGCAGGCCGGTTGCACGTGGGCTAAGCAGCACGTTGCCCGGCGCACGGGCCCACTTCACGTTGCTGGTGAGTGGAACACAAACCACCGTCTCTATCCGGCTGCGGTTTAGTGCATTCCCCTGCACCACGATGACCGGTCTTCGGAAGCCCGGCCCGGTGTCGATCGGCTCCGGAAGGTCGGCCCAGCAGATGTCTCCTTGGGAGACTACCACTCGCTACGCTCCAGGACGCGCCGTGCAGCAGCCGCCGTGAAGGGATCGGCCTCGGCGCCCATCTCGCTACACACCCGATCCATTGCTTCAGTCACCTGTTCGGAAGCATGCCGTGCTACGTACTCGCTGAGGGCCTGGCTGTACAGTTGGCTGCGGGACTTCTTCATGCGTTTCGCCAAACGGTCGGCCTCTTCGAACACGTCATCGGCTATCGAGACGGCTGTCTTCATACCCAGAGTATAACCGCTTGTCGGCCCACGCGTCAAGGCCGTGGCCCTCACAGCGACCAGCCGTCGCGGTAGGGGCGTTTCACCCATTCGTTGGCCTCGGGCAGGTTGGTCACGCACAGGTTCGGCGCGTCCCAGCGCAACACGTGGCCCGGGAACCGGCGGGCGACGTTCCCAAGCAAGGCAAGCTCGGTGAGCGGCCCGGCATAGTCGAAACAGGCCCCGGCGGGCCGTTTCTCTTTGCACGCGCGGATCCAGTCCTCTTCGTGGGTGCCGACAACGCGCGGCAGCGTCTTCTCCGGTTGCTCATAGGCCTGCATGGCGGATTCCGGCACCAAACGCGGACTATCGCCGTAGACGCCGCACACGATGGTCCCTTTCTCGCCCCGGAACAGAACGCCGCCCTCCGCCGGCAACTGACGGCCCTCTTCCATGTCGATCGGCCGCGGCGGCTCGAGGCCTTCGTACCACGTCACGACCCGCGGGGCCAGGGCATCCCGGGCCGGAAACCGAAACGTCACGATGGCGGCCAGCGGATGCGTTTCCGCGTTCCCGCCCATGACGGAGGCCTCGATGGTCTCCGGCGGCCCGAGTTGGAGCGCGGTGTAGACGCAGTCCAAGGTGTGAACACCGCGATCACCCATCATGCCGCAGCCAAAATCCCACCAGCACCGCCACACCGCCGGGTGATAGGCGGGATGATAGGGGCGATAGGGCGCCGGGCCAAGCCAGAGATCCCAGTCCAAGCCCTCCGGAACGGCCGGCGTATCGGTGGGGCGATCGCTCCACTTCGAGCTCCAGCCCGCGTGGCCCGGCGGGTAGTACGAGAGACTGCACCAGGCGTCGACGGATTGCACAGCGCCGATGGCGCCGTCCGAAATCCACTCGCAGATGAGCCGAAGGCCCTCGCCCGAGTGGCCTTGGATACCCATCTGCGTCGTGACGCCCGTCTCGCGCGCGGCGTGAGCAAGCGTGCGCGATTCGTAGACATCGTGCGTCAACGGCTTCTGACAATACACGTGCAGGCCGCGACGCATCGCCGCCATGGCGATCACCGCGTGCGTATGATCCGGCGTGGCGATGACGACGCCCTCGATGTCCTTCTGTTCGTCGAACATCCGACGATAGTCCGCGTACACCTTGGCATTGGGGTACTGCGCGAAGGTCTTGGCGGCATAGCTGCGATCCACGTCGCACAGCGCCACAATATTCTCTGCGGCGCATTGCTGCAGGTTGTGCGCGCCCATGCCGCCTACGCCTATGCCGGCGATATTCATCTTCGCGCTGGGCGGCGTCTCGCCTGTCCCGCCCAGGACATGCCTCGGGACAATCGTGAATACGCCGGCCGCCGCAGCCGTAGCCAGAAAACGCCGTCGGCTCGTCGTGATGTGCTCCATGTTCGCCTCCCATGCCATGGCCCCGGTGTGAGTCGCTTCCACCATAGCCCCCCGAGAGACCGAAATCAACGCCGCCTCTTCGCCCGCCAGGAAACGGGCGGACGGATCGGACCGATCCGTCGGATCCGTCCGATCCGTCCTGGGCCCTCTGGTTGCTATCTCCGCCCCCGACGAAGTTGCCGTTCCCGCAAGGGGGACGCCTGAATACAGACCCAATTCGCTCAGGTCAAGAGTCCGAAATGGCGCGCACCTCCAGCATGTTCCGACAACGCGTGAGCCGCAGCACGGAGGTTGCCTGCCGTTGGATCCGAGGGACATCGAAGTTGACAACCGGTCTCTGCATCCCCTATTTTAATACGCGTTGTGCCGTGGCTGGGTGCGGCCGGCTGAACCGTGTGTTCCGTTCTCGTGAAACCTTCCGACTCGATGGGCGGTCCATTGACCACATCGATCCAACGCAAGGCTGTGTCATGAGATCGGTATGTTGAGTGGTCTGGTGGAAATCAGAGGGAGAGACTTCTCCAAACAACGAAAGGATGGAAAGGTGAGGAAATCAACCGCGTTACTGAGTCTGACTAGCGTATTGGCCCTGGCCCTGTTGGCCGGTTGCGCCGCTGGGCCGAAGGGCCCGACCGACGAGGAACTCATCCTCGGGCAGATCCAGGCCCTTAAGGACGCCGCGTTCGCCGCGAATCCCGAGGCCCTGTTGGCCCTGTTCTCCGAGGATTTCTCGCACTACGAGGTTCCGGACAAGGCCACGCTGGCTGACTACGTCCAGATGGGTGTCGACATGGGCTACATGGAAGAGGGCATGGCCGAAGAGCATGATGCCCAGATGACCTGGGAAGAAGCCCAGATCACCATCGACGGCGACACCGCCACCGTGTATCCCATTGACGCCAGTGCGGACATGGGCTCCGTCACCCTCGAACTGACCTTGAAGAAGGAAGCGGACGGCGTCTGGCGCATCATCGGCGCCGATGTCGAAGGTATCTAGCGGTAATTCCCTAGCAAATGCGGCGCAGCCGGGCGCTCTCACCTCGGGATTCGGCGCAGGAATGCGCGGAGCCAAGGAGTGGGTTTGGCTGCGCCGCGGCCGTTCCTATCCGGACGTCGTGCCAGCCGTGGCCGGATCGTAATGAACGCAGCGTTCGTGTATAGTAAGCTGAATGGGGGCCCGGTTGGGCCATAACGAGAAAGGGTGTTGACGTGAAGCGGTCCCATCTGTTGACGCAAGGTTTGGTGTGTGTGCTGGCGGCGGTCGTGCTGTGCGGTTGCGCCATGTTCGCCGGCGGACCCTCGGACGAAGAACTGATCACCGCAAAGCTCGATGCGTGGAAAGCCGGATTCGTCGCGAAAGACATCGACGCGATCCTGGCCGTGTACTCCGACAAGTTCACGCACTATGAGGTGTCGGACAAGGACGGCCTTCGTGAATTCCTCGAAGGCGCCGTGGACATGGGCTATCTCGAAGACATCGAGGTCAACGCCGAGGAAGCCGAGATCACCATTGATGGCGAAAGCGCCGTCGTGTATCCCATCGACCTCAGCAGTGCCGCCGGTTCCGTGACGATCGAATTGACCTTCACGAAGGAAGGCGATGACTGGATGGTCTCCACGATGGACATCGAGGGACTCTAGACCGTCTCGGTCCACTCATGCACGCAGCCCGGTGACACCAAGCCGCCGGCACCCAGCGAGGTGTTCCATGAGCAACGCACGTGTGATCTGTTGCGCCTGTGCAGTCGCAATGGTCTTTGCTGTGTCCGGATGCGCCACAGCGCCCAAGGGCCCAACGGATGAAGAACGGATTGCCGCCACCGTAGACCTGTGGAAAACAGGCCTCATCGCCCACGACGTCGACAAGGTCATCGGCACATTCTCCGACACCTTCTCGCATTACGAGGCATCCGACAAGGCTACCCTCAAGGAAATGCTCGCTCAAGCCTTCGAAATGGGAATGGGCGACGACATGGCCATCGATACTGAGGACACGCGGACGACCATCGAAGAAGGTGAGGCAACCGTCGGTCCCATCCGGATGACCACCGTGGCCGGTGCCCTCTCCGGCGACCTGGTCCTCACGAAAGAGGCGGACGGCATCTGGCGTATTACCGCCGTTGACGTCGGCTACTAACAAACCGAAACACACATTCCGGCCTGGCCCAGACAGCCGTCTGGGCCGGCTTCTTTTTTCGCCCGGCGCACCTTTCTTTGCTTGCGCAGATTAGGCCCTATGTTGCTTTGTCGATCCTTTCGCTCTTGTCAGATAGCCTCGAAAGCGATATACTCCTCGCGTAAAAAAGGCCAGGTCGGGCTGCGCTGGGGCAGATGAGGCGACCGGGCCGACAATGTGTGGTGTCAGGCTAGACAGACAGGAGAGAGGTGAAGTAGGTGTCGACCTCGAAGCGTCTGGTTCTGTTCATTCTCATCATCGCCACGTGTGCCCTATTCGTACTGATGGGTTCGCTGCCCCTCGGCGGATAGGAAATGCGTAGACCGCAGGCCCGGGCTGGACCCTCCAGTCACCATGGGGAACCCGTCTACTTCTCGGGCCACGCCGTGTCCGAATGGCTGCCCAGTACCTCACGCACCACGTAGAGGGGCCGCTGTCGGCTTTCGGTGTAGGTCAAGCCGATGTACTCTCCCAGGAGCCCGATGAGGAGACACTGCACGCCCCCGAGGAACCAGATGCTGGCCATCATGAACCCATAGCCGCGCGGGGTGATCCCCATCATCTTCTGCACGAACATCGTGATGATGAAAACGAACGAGAGCAGGACCACGGCAAGCCCTATCCACGTTGCCAGGCGTAGCGGAACAACGGAGAAACTCGCGATCCCCGTGATGCCCAGCCGAACAAGACTTCTCAGGCCGTACTTCGTCTTGCCGGTATACCGCGACGCCCGGTCGAACTCGATCACGGTTTGGCGGAATCCCGGCCAGAGCGAGAGCGCCCGCGTAAACCGATTCCGTTCGCGGCATTGGTGAAACGCATCCAGCACCTTTCGATCCAACAAACGGAAGTCCCCCGTGTCGGCAGGAAACTCCCCGCCCACCATCCATTTCATCAGACGATAGAACAAGAAGGCCGACAACTTCTTGCCGGCGGATTCCCCCTCACGACTCGCCCGGCGCGCACAAACCACCTCATAGCCCTCGCGCCACTTGTCGATCAGGACAGAGATCGTCTCGGGCGGGTCCTGAAGGTCCGCATCCATCAGCACGGCCGCATCGCCGCGCGCGGCGTCCAAGCCGGCCGTCGAGGCGATCTCGTGGCCGAAGTTGCGCGACAGGATGACGCCCCGCACCCGAGGGTCGCGGGCGTGCAGCATTCGGATCCGCTCAGCGGTCGCGTCCGTGCTGCCATCATCGACCAGGATCAGCTCCCAATCGAAGTCGAGCGGCTCAAAGGTCTTCGCCAGGCGCTCATAGAGCAAGAAGAGGTTCCCCTCTTCATTGAACGCCGGAGCGACTATCGACAGCAACGTCTTTTCGCTCATGTCCAACCGTTCATACCCACGGGCTGCCCACACTCGCGCCCCCCCTGGGTGCGCGCCGACAGCCCCGTTCGCCCGATTCTGGCACGATCCGTCCATGCGTTCAAATCCCCGCTCCGCCTATGGACTGCCGGGCGCCACCAAAGGATTCCCGGATCGATGCGACACCAGGCTGTGCGCAAGCAGAAAGGCCCGCCGGGCAACTCCGTACTCCCGGCGGGCCTACCAGAAACCATATCGCCCCGTTCCATCCTTTCGAACACAGAAGAAACGGGAACACGTCAACGCGGACGCGGGGGGGAGGACTACGGCATTACGTCTCGGGGGTTCCGGCTTTGCCCTTCACCTGAACCAGCTCGATGACGAAATCGAAAATCATCGACAGAAGCCCGAAGAGATCCTCCGGTACTTCCTCTTGTGCCCGCGCAACAGTGATCGACTTGACGTGTTTCATCACGCACCTCCTGGGGAATGTAGTTCACCGCGGGCTATCTTACCACAAACCCATTGCGTTTTGAAGCGACTGGCGATCTCGAAAATGACCTCTTGGGAGCGCCGTTGGTATAATGGTCTCGTTTGTGGGGCGTAGCCTGTCCTCGGAGGGGCACGCGACGGTGGATCACGCGTGAAGGAGAACCAATCGATGCGAAGCGCTACCAGCCTGTTGACATTGGGACTGGTCCTGGGCGCGTCCGCCACGGCAACCGCCCAGAGCGACGCAGCAACGGCCGCAGCGCTGTTGCGCAGCGAATTGCCCGGCGAGCACGCGGTGCTGTGCGATACGGTAGCACAGGAATTGTCCGCCGCCGGGTTCGTGGTCGAGGAGATCAACGGCGACGCCCTGTGCGCCGCCGGCGACCTCACTCCGGAACGTTACGCTCTCTTGGCCATTCCCAACGCCGGATCCTTGCCCATGGGCAGCGCCGGGGCCATCGTGCGCTACCTTGAACTCGGAGGCGACATTCTCGCGTTGCGCACCCCCATGGGCCGAGCACGGCTGATCCAGTTCGACGGCCAATGGATCGAGCCCTGGACCTTTCAGCGGCTCCGGGCGGGCGACGTGCCGCCCAACGTGTTGTTCGCCTTTGAACCCGATGATATCGTCACCTGGCAGCGTTCCGCCTTCCGGCGGGAACAGCCGGTGGAATACGAAACGCTGGCTGACGGCCCCGCGCCGGGCCAACGGGCCTTGCATGTGACCATCGGCAGCCTGGACGGCTGGGATACCTTCGGCCCGCAAACCATCACCGAACCATTTCCGGATGGCCACACGCTCACCCTGTTTTCCGCCAGAGGCGACGCAGCCACCCCGCAGTTGTCCATCGAATGGTCCGAACACGACGGCTCCCGCTGGATCGCCGTCATCCCGCTGAGCGATGAGTGGCGCCAGTACGTCTTGGCGCCCGAAGACTTCAAGTTCTGGGAGAGCGTGCCGACTCGCGCGGGGTCCTGTTTCCAACCGGAAAACGCCGCGCGGATGTGCGTTGGCCTATCGTTTACCCATACCGGGAACGCGGGCGGCCGCCATGAGTTCTGGATGGGACCTTTCGGCACGGCCGAACGCGGGCCCGAACACGAAGCCTTCCTAACCCGAGAAGAGTTGCCCAAGCTGGACACTCTTTGTCCCTCCTACAAGTACTTCCCATCGACCGACGTCGGCATTCTCGGCGCAGCGCCTGGCGAGAGCCTGGTTTCCGGCCTGGCTTTCCCCTTGACACGCAACGTGCAGTGCCCTCACCCGCGTCCGGAGGCCGGCGGCTTCGACAAGGGCCGCGAGTGGCGCTGGATGCCGGTCCTCGAAGCGCGTACGAAGGCTGGCGCGTGGCGCGGTACACCGGCCACGATGATGTGGCACGTCGACGGCCCCTGGAAAGGCGGCGTGTGGGCGGCCTGCGGCATCGAGGACGCCGATTGGTATCTGGGCGATGAAGCACGGCACATGGTGCATGCCTTGGCCCAGCGGATGCGCGAGCCGTTGTGCCTGGTGGACGGCGGCGCGGATTTCTACACGTATTTCGAGGATCAGCCCATGCGCTTGGGGGTGCGTGTGGCTGACGTCGGGCGCGACCCCCAGAAGGGCGTAGTCGCCCGCGTCGTGGTGGAGGACCGCGCCGACGGACGCACCGTTCATACGACACCGCTATGGCCCGTCGAAGTGGACCCGGGCGAGACGGTCACCCAATCAGAAACGTGGACGCCGAGCGAGTGGCCGCAAGCCGGATTCACGGTCAAGGCCGAGCTCTTACGCGATGGCGTCGTGGTGGACTGGGCATTTCATGAAGCTCACGTATGGCGTCCAAAAGCCGAGCCGCAGTTTGTCACGGTGGCGGATGGCGATTTCATGCTCGACGGCGAGCGGTGGCGTCCCCACGGCGTCAACTACATGCCTTCTTCCGGTATCGGCACCGAGGACGGCCCCTACTTCGAGTACTGGCTCGGTGCCCGCTCCTATGATCCGAAGATCGTCCAGCGCGATCTCGAACACGTCAGAGACTTGGGATTCAACTCGGTGAGCGTCTTCATCTACCGGTGTTCTATGGAGGCGCAGAACCTGCTCGATCTCCTGCGTCGGCTCGACCTCTTGGACCTCAAAGCAAACCTCTCGTTGCGTCCGGGAACGCCCATGGACTTGCGGTGGGACGATGTCCGGGCCCTCATCGAGTACTACCGGCTCTGGGAACAGGACACGGTGTTTGCCCTCGACTTGGCCTGGGAACCGCTGTTTGATCCCGAGGAACGCGACCGGTGGAACGAGGGGTGGGTCGAATGGATCGTCGAGCGCTACGGCAGTGTCGAGAACGCCGAGGCCGACTGGGGCGTACCGGTGCCGCGCGATGGGCATGGCCGTATCGTGAACATCGATCCCGAGAACATCGGCAAAGAGACCCGGTGGGACAAGATGATTGCCGCCTACCGGCGGTTTCTGGATACGCTGCTCTATCAGCAATACAGCCGCGCCCGGACGTTGGTGCGGACCCTGGACGACAAGCATCCGGTGAGTTTCCGGATGTCCGTCGCGGGCGATCCAACCTACAAGTGGCCGCCGGTGATGCCTTACGACTTCGCGTACCTCGCGGGGGCCGTCGATGTGCTCGAGCCGGAGGCCTATGGCCGAATCGGAGATTGGGAACGCGTGAAAGCGGGGTGTTTCACCTTCGAGTATGCCCGCTGGGCCAACCCGGCCTTGCCCCTGCTCTGGGCCGAAGCGGGCGTCCACGCCTGGGACATGGCTCGAATGGAATCATCGCCCGAGAAACTCCAGTTCCAAGCGGAGTTCTACCAGCGCTTGTACCGAATGCTCATCAGTAGCGGCGCAGACGGCATCTTCTTCTGGTGGTATCCGGGCGGATTCCGTACGGGCGAGAACAGCGACTACGGCGTCATTAACCCAGACGGTTCCTATCGACCCGTATCGAGAGTGATCCGGAAATACGCCCAGGCATTCATCCAGGGACCTGCCGCCAACCCCGTAGACACCTGGCTGGTCATGGACCGAGACCAACACTCCGACGGTCTCCCAGGAATCTACGATGAACTGGCTACGACCTTCTGGGAAGCGGTCGATAGCGGCAAGACACCCGGATTGAAAACCTCGGCAACCGGGTCGGACTCCGCCACGTGTCCGCTCATCGCTGTCGGCAACTCACCTCACAACGGATCCAATCCTCCAAAACATCTCGACGGGTTCTTCGATCGCGTCGAGGTCCGCGACGCGACGGGGCAATGGATCGAGCTATCGAAAGGCGGCCGTGTCGAAGTCAGCACGGTGGACGTGCCCACGGCGCGGCTCACGGTGACGAACCTGGGCGAGGCCTCATGGCGCGTTTCCCGCGTCTCGCAAGGGCCTGGCGAGGCGAGCGCGGCGGCCACGGCCCCCGAGTCCGGCGCTGCGAACGTCGCCGCCAGCGCCGGGCCGGAAACCGCCGAGGACTTGGGCTTCGTTCACGTGCTGGCCCAAGGGCGGGGCAATTCCGTCAAAACGCTATTGCCACAACCGCTCCAGCGTTTCGAGACGCTCACGTTCGAGGCAGCCCTCACGCAAGGGCCGCCAGCGGAATCCGAAGACATCGTGCTCACGTTCGACGCACGGGGACGAGCCTCTTTCGGCCCCAAGTTCAATCTGACCATCATGCCGGTGGCGTCCGTGGACAACGAAAAGGACCGAACACACGCGCGCTAGCGGATCGGCCTGCCAACGAACACCCAGGCAATCCGGACAGGGCGCCCTGATTCTCTCAATGAAGACTCGATAGGTAAGGAATACGATGGACGAGCAAGAACACGCGGCCCGTAGGACGCGGCTAGTCGTTGGTGTCACATTGTTGGCCTTGTTTGTGCTGGCGTTGGGAATCCGCTCCGTGAACCTCAACGCCAGCTTCTGGGAAGACGAGCTGATCACACGGATGCGCGTCGAGCGCGGCGTCGAGTGGACATGGCAGAGCTGTTCGGCATCGGCCTTCTACGTTTTCCCGCAGATGATGCTCCACCTGGGCCGGTCCGAGGCCCTCTTGCGCCTGCCCGGCATTCTGTTCGGGGCGTTGGGGGTATTGGTCGTCTACGGCCTCGCCGCGGAAGTGGGGGGAGCAGCCGCAGGTCTGGTTGCTGCCCTCCTGCTCGCCACGGCCCCATTCCACGTACGCTACAGCCAAGAGTTCCGCATGTACTCGGCCATGATGCTGGCTAGCAGCCTGCTCGTTTGGCTCCTTTATCGATTCACACGGCGGGGAAACCCACTGGATGCCGCCGGTGCGTGCGCGGCGACGATCTGGGGCATGTTGCTCCACGGCTTTCTGCTGCCGTTTGCAGGCGTTGTCTACGGAAGCGCACTGATCTGGCTCATGGGTACGCGCGGCATCGCGAGCCGGCGGGCTCGATTGGCGCGTATTCTCGTGGTACTGATCGGCCTGGGCACGGCCGGGCTGGGCTATGTCAAGGTGGCCTCCGTGAGCGGATTCGAACTGAGTTCTTTCCTGGTCCGAGGAGATGATAGTGGGCCCGACGAAGCCTTCAGGCCAAGTGACGACGACAACGTCTATCGCCTAACGGCGCGGAATTACCTCATTGATTTCCCGAAGAAGTTCTTCCCGCTTGGGTCGACGTCGGCGCGTGCCCTCCTCGTTCTTACCGGACTGTGGGGCCTGGGAACCCTCCTCCGTCGAGATCGCCCGATGGCACTCATGTTCTTTTCCGCAATGTTCCTGTTGCCGATACCGTTCTTCTTCGTTGATATGTCGCACTTCTACGCGGCCCGGCACATGGCCTTCGTGGTTCCTTTGTCGGTCGTCTGCATCGCCGTCGGCATGTGTAGCCTGGGCCAGCGGCTACGGACATCCATCGAGCATCGGGCAAGCGGAGGGGGCTCGGTAGCGTGGCTGGGACCGCTGGCGCACGCCTTCACCGTGATGGCCCTGCTCGCCAGCTTGGCACTGCCGACAGCCCGGGGCCTCAGCGAGTACTACAAACACCGGCCGTACCGTGACTGGAAAGGTCTCACGGATTACGTCGGTCGCACCATGCAAGCTCACGATCCCGTGTTTTTCGTGGGAGATGCGGGGAATGCCCGCCGCCTGCGTATCCCGTTCAATCTCTCCCTCGGCTCGGGACAAGCCAATGGGCCCGCGTTGGTGAATGCCTACTCGCCACAGTCCGGCGCCCTAACGCGGGATACCGTCGGCGCACTGGCCAATGCGTTTCCCGAGTCCAACCTGTGGTTCATCCTCGAGCCCACCCAGAACGCGGCGGCAGAGAACATCCTCGGGCCGCTTGGCGGCACCATGCGCACCTTCGCCGCCACGCCCATGATCTGGGTGGTGGGAGAGCCCACCGCCAACCTGATGTCCAACGGCGGAAGCGAGGTCGGGGAGCTCAATCGCCGCTTGATGGAGGGACGGAGCGCCCCCGGCCTCGCTATCGGTAAACCCGCCGAAGCTTACGAAGGAAACGGATGCCTCAGACTCGCACTCTCCGATCCCGATCAGGATGTCTCCCTGTGGCTGCCCATCAAGAGCGACACCCCGTGGATCCGTAACCGCGGATTCGAAGTGTGGAAGGACAACGTACCGGTCGGGTGGCGCCTCTCGTCGGGCGACGAGGTCGTCTACCCCGGCGGCGATGCCTTCAACGGCCGTTACGCCCTCGCCTTCGCGCCAAAAGACGGTGGGGGCGCCGTGCATCAGCGCATCCCCCTAGGATCGCTTCCGGGACACACCGTCGAGGTCCAAGCTCAGGCCAAGGCGGACGGCGAGGCGACCCTATGCCTGTCGCTGGTTTACGACGTGCCGGGCGAAACCGTCCGCATCACAACCGAGCATGCCGGCCCCAGCGAATGGACGAAGCTGACTGCGCGGGCCAAGATACCCCTTGAAGCCGATGCCGAATCCATCGCCATCGAAATCGCGCGCGTGGGGCCGGGGGAGGGCATCGCCTTGGTGGATGAAGTGCGCGTGCGAGCATGGGATCTGCCCTCGCTCGATCCGCACCAAGCGTACACCGTCTCGATGATGCTCAAGTACGAACATGTCATCGAGGAAGGATTCATCCAAACCACGGGCTACTCGATTGACACGGATCGAACCCAGGTTCACACGCTACATACATTCCATGGATCCCGGGACTGGCACTTCCTCGCGTTTCCTGTGATCCCCGGGCTGCACACGCCGCCGGGATACGTCACGCATTTCACCGTCATCTTCGGACTCAACGGCCATCCCACAGGCCGGGCCAGGCTCTGGATCGACAACGTCCAGGTCGAGGCCAACGATCACCCGACGCCGTTCGTCCACGGACGTCGCCTGCCTCACGACGAGCAATTCGATCGGATGTCAGCGCAGATTCTGCCCTGACACATCCCGGCGGGCAGGTGGCCCAGGTTGCGTCTCAAGGCTCGAAGTGATCTCGACGCCAGTCCGCGGTCTTGCGTCCCTCCGGTCGAGCGCTACGTCGTTTCTCGGACAGCGTCTCATGGATGCGTTGGGCACGAGCCTTGTCCAGGCCGAGATCGACGCCTCGCGCACGCTTGGCAAGGTCGAGTTCCTCACGAATTCGACGCACACTCGATGCCATGTCCGCGTTGAGTTCGATAAGGCACCGGCCACACAGTCGATGCGTCGGGCTAAGCGCCGGGGCGCCGCACCGGCCGCACTTGACCAGCGTCCGTCCGTCGGCACTGACAACGGCCCCCTCGTCCATCAGTCGCAGCACGCAGGCCGTGGTGACCTCGGCCGCCTCGGCAATCTGGCTCACATTGAACTCGGGATACGCCTCAATCGCCGCCCGAATCTTGGCCAGGTCGGCATCCTCGTCCGGAAGGCAGGCCGGACACACCGCAGAACGGACTTGCTCATACAGCTTGCCGCATCGCGCGCACTTGGCCAACGCCATAGCCTACCCCTCCAGACGCTATCCTACGCGTTTTCGCCGCGCGTCTCATCCTCGAACGACGCGCCGCGAACCCATCTCCCTCTACATGCGATGATCCATCGAAACGCGCACTCCCACGTTCCATTCTTTGCGCGGTCGGCCCCCATGTCAAGAACAAACACCAAGCCGGTCAACCGCGCGCGACAGCCGGCCGCTCATAGCCCCAGGCATCGATGGCGAATTGCCAGTGGGCTTCGACCTTCGCGATATCGGCCTCCAACATGGTGAACGTGTTCTTCTGGTAGTCCGCCTGGCTGGCGAGATACGCCTCGATAGGCTCTCGCGCCGTTTCCCAACCCGGCACGGACAGCTCTCGGTACACGCGGGCCAACTCCTCAACGGGACGCTGCTCGAGATCCTCGTAGCGAAGCTCCGTCAACTGTCCGGCGGGTATCTTGTCGCGTATGGCGAGGTATCGAGTCATCATCTCGCGGAAATAATGCAGCACATTGATCTCGAGCTGTTCCTCGCCGATATCCTGGAGCGCCATCCACCGGCGGAACGCATGCGCCAGACGCATGGTCGACTTGAACACGGCGTAAGGATTGCGATAGATGTGCACAAACTTCGCGTTGGGGAAAAGCTCGAGCAGTTCGAGTGCCCGCGCCGTATTGGGCGGGTTCTTGAGCACAAGTTGTTTGCCCTTGGCAATGAACGTGGCCTTTTGAATCACGTGCTTGTAGGCCCGACTCCACTCCTCCTTCTCTTCATCGGAAACGTTCTCGAACAGCACCCACTTGTGGAACAGCGCACGCACATGATTCGGGAAATACAGGCCGATGTAGTAGGCGTGCGGGCACTCGTTGCACACCGCGAAATCCTCTTCCTGAGGCAGATCCGGATCGAGCGCCATGTTGTCCATGGGGCGTTGAGCCGGCATGAAGAACTTGAGGATGGGCTTCATGATAGGGCGGCCCGTAATGCACAAACCGGGCGCCTGCGTGTGGAGCGTGGTCACAAATCCGAATTGCGGATCGTGGGCAAGCACATTGTGAAGGTGCGTCGTGCCGGTACGCCAATGGCCGAGAATGAACAACGGATCCCGCGTGATCGCTGTCTTCGCGATACGGCGGCCGTAAATCAGTCGGTCCTGAAGCCGCAGGCCTGCGGTTAGCGGACTAAACAGATTGATCAGTATCGCGCGATGACGCAGTCCCGGTGACACCGGGCCAAACTGCTTCAGCAAACGCCGCCAGTACCAAAACGAATTCATCCCAAGCGGATGAAGAATGTGATCCAACTGCATAAGGGCACTCCAAACATACTCACCCCGCGTCAGAAGATAGCGCTTTTCCGCAATAATCTCAATTCGCCCGGGCACCGGACGATTCCACTACTCAGCCATGCCCCAGAGGTGGCCGGTGTTGACGGGCTTTCCCTGCAACTTGAGGTAGTAGAACAACTGCGCCTTGTGTTGATTCAAGTGAATGACCATCTGGAGCAGCATGTAGCCCAACGGATGCGGCGTCGGATCCCACGGCGCCATCGCCGGCTGCGTGGCCAACGCTTCCTCGCCCGCCAACGCCACCATCTCGAAGGCCGTCTGTTTGTCTTCCGCCAACTTGCGTCGTGCCTCGTCCAGGCTCTCGACAGCAGGCATTCTCTCGGCGCGGGGTAGCATGTCTTCCGGCGGCATATCCTCTACGGAAACGCCCTCCGGCATACCCCAGTCGCCCGTCACGAATCCCTTGCACGGCGCGCCACACGAAGTGGCGAGATGCTCGAGCAACTGCCCCGTCGTCATCCAGTTCTCCCCCGACGCCGGTTTCCAGCCCAGCAAATCCTCATCCACCAGATCCATGAGGCCCTTCGTCGAACCATATGCGGCATTCATCAGATCCGTCAGCAGCTCAGTCCAGTTCATGGCGGTTCTCCCATCCAGAAGTTGTCCGCGACTTCGCAGTACTCGAATCACACAGTACCGCAATCCGGCCCGATTCACAAGATCGTAGAGCGTAGACCGTAGGGTGCGTGCAGCGAAGCGGAACGCACCATGAACAGCCCCCGTCGGGTACGCCCATCGTGCGGAGCGCACGGCAAACGCTATTCACACTCCGAATCGTCGATGTTTTGGATGGGGGAATCACCCCAGCCAACGTCATACCACCCCATTCGCACATACCGGTGAAACGTGGACCATTCCCATTGGTGCGGCCATTGAACGTAACCGTGTTTGACCGGATTGTAATGGATGTAATCGAAATGCCACGTGAAATCATCGTCATCGCGGATCGTGTGTTCCCAAGAGCGCCGCTGCCAGAATCCCCGTTCGCCGCGCCCATGACGCGACATCGAGCGTTCGCTTTCCACGCCGCCCGCACGCCGGTATTTCCACGAAGAGCGAGCCTTTAAGAAACGCCACCGCGCGGAATAGTCCGAATCCCCCTCCGGCAACGTCCATAGCGTATGCAGGTGATCGGGCAACAGACACACCGCGACCAGCTCGAACGGATGCCGCGTCCGCGTTTCCCGCCACGCCCACCGCAGGCATTCCCGCGCGAGCGGCTCTGTGAGGAACGGACGCCGTTCATGCGTTACCACCGTGAAAAAGAACGTTCCCACGTCCTGACGCCGCCGGACGTAGTTCGGCATATCGCGCACATCCCATCATGAAATACGGAGCCATCTTTCGATCACGAACCATATTATCACGATCATCCTCAAGGATAACAAGGATACCCCACACCCCGTAGGGTGCGTGCAGCGAAGCGGAACGCACCACGAATGCCCCGTACCCCCGTAGGGTGCGTGCAGCGAAGCGGAACGCACCGCAAATCCCCCCCGTCGGGTACACGACCCGTGCGAAACGAGCCGCAAGCGCCCGCACCAACGTGCCGCATGCCCTCACGCCGACGGCCTACCCCGGAAATGGTGCGTTCCACTCCGTTGCACGCACCCTACGGGTTGCTACGGGTTGCCTCGATTCGAGCAGATTCATAAGCCGCCTTGTCTCGCGGGGAGCGGCCCTGCTATAACGCACGCCGCAATGCGTCCTTTCGACACTGGATCATTGGTGATCTCGGATGTCCTCTCATTCCACTGATTCGCATTCGTTGCGGTTGCGGCCCGTGTTGCTCATCTTGGTCACAATGGTGATGTGGGCCGCGACGCCGCTGTTCGTGCGTCATTTCGCGTCGTACTACGACGTTTGGACACAGAACGCCTTTCGTTATATCTTCGCGGCGTCGATTCTACTGGTGCTGGGTCGTCTTGGCGTCATACCGCCCTACCGGCTCAACCGCTCCCAATGGGTCAAACTAGCGCTCGTCACGGCACCGAATGCGCTCATGCAGACGACGTTCGCCGGCATGTACTACTTCATCTACCCGGCCGTCGGCAGCTTGGTGTCTCGTGTCAACATCATCTTCGTCACGGTGCTTTCGTTCCTCATATTTCACGACGAGCGCCGCGTGATCCGTTCTCCGAGATTCCTCATCGGCGCAACGCTCGCGTTTGTTGGCGTGTGCTCGGTCATCATCGGACGCGATCCGGAATTGCTCGCCCGCCTGAACGTCTCGGACAACGATTTCTGGATCGGCATAGGCATCTGCGTGGCCAATGCGCTCTTTGGGAGTTTGTACGCCCTCACGATCAAGCATGCCGTACGCGATATTCCGCCGCTGGTCTGCTATCGGCACGTTTCGTGGATGACGGCCATTGTGTTGTGTATACCGCTGATCTTCGCCGGCGGTGTCTCCGACCTATGGCGGCAACCGGTGCTGCCGCTCGCCCTGATGGCCGCAACGGCGATCCTCTCCCTCGTAGTAGCGCACACCTGCTACTACGCGGCCCTCCGGGAGATCAAGGCCGTCATTTCCTCGTCGATCATGCAATTGACGCCCGTGGTAGCGTGTCTTCTGTCGGCATTGGTGTATGGTGATCACCTGGCGCCGTTACAGCTCGTAGGCGGTGCGGCGGTAATCGGCGGTGCATGGTTGGCGGCGCTGGCCCAGGCCAAGCCTGAGTGAAACCGCCGCACGACAAGCCCGCCACAGCAAGGAAGGAGAGGTGCGATCATGGCTATCCGAATTGGCTTGGCCACAGTGCTCGCGCTACTTGCGGCGTCCGCCGCCGGCGCGCTCGTGTTGGCCCAGGAGGGCCGCGCGCAGGTTGCGATCGTTCTCGGCGCAGACCCTACGGCGTGCGAGCAGACGGCCGCGGTCGAACTGGCCGCCTACCTCGGCCGCATCACCGGCGGCACGTTCCAGACCTACACGGATCCCAATTTCCAAGGAACCGCGATATACGTTGGCCAAACCGCCTACGCGCGTGATCACGGCATTGAGGTCCAGCAACTCGAAGCCGAGGAGTGGATCATCCGTTCGACGGCCGACGCGCTGATCCTCACCGGGGGCCGGCCGCGCGGCACCCTGTACGCCGCCTACCGATTCCTCGAGGATGTCGCCGGCGTGCATTGGTGGAATCCCTTCGAGGAGTACGTGCCCTCCAAACCAACCTTCGCCGTCGAGCCTCTCGATCGGCGAGGCAAGCCCACGTTCCGCTACCGCGACATCTATATGCTGTACGGCAATGACAATGGCCGCTTCGCCGCGCGAAACCGCCTGAATCGCGACGGCGACGCGCCCATCGCGGCGGAATTCGGCGGCGAGATGGCCTACGGGCCACCGTATCATGTTCACACGTTCTACATGTACGTGCCGCCCGAGCAGTATTTCGATGAGCATCCCGAATGGTTCTCGCTCGTCAAAGGCGAGCGTTCGCATGATCATAAGCAGCTCTGCCTCACCAATCCGGAGTTGCGGCAGTTCATGGTGGACAAACTGAAGACGTACATCGAGCAATCCCGCGCCGATGCGGCCGAGGCCGGCAAACCGGCCCCGCTCGTCTACAGCATCTCGCAGAACGATTGGTACGGCACGTGCCAGTGTCCAGCATGTCAGGCCCTGGTTGATGCCGAAGGCTGCCAGGCGGGGCCGCTGCTGGACTTCGTGAACCACATCGCGGATGCCATTGCGCCGGGGTACCCGGAGATCTGCATCGATACGCTCGCCTATCAGATGACGCAAGAGACACCCAAAACCATCAAGCCGCGCGACAACGTCATTGTTCGCCTGTGCGACACGCGCAGCAACTTCACCAAACCGATCACCGATCCGGAGAACGAAGCGTTCCGTAACATCCTGACGGACTGGTGCCGCATCACAAAACGCCTGCGCATCTGGGACTATGCCGTCACCTACGGGCCGTTCTACGGCTTGCCGCTCGCGTCGGTTTATACGTACGCCGACGACTACCGGTTCTATGCCGAGCACAACGTCGAAGGCGTTTTCACCGAGCACGAATATCCCATTCTCGCGGACTGGCGCGACCTCAAAGTCTGGATGATGATGAAGCTGCTCGAAGACCCGTATCGCGACTGTGACGCCCTCGTCCACACCTTCCTGGACGGCTTCTACGGCCCAGCCGGGCCATACCTCAGGCAGTACCTTGATGCCCTTGGGGCCGCCTCGATCGAGAAGAGCAGCTATCTGAGCATGTCGGCCTCACCTCGCCAGTATCGATACCTCGACCTCAGATTTCTCACCGAGGCACAGCATCTCTTTGACACCGCCGAACTGGCCGCCGGCGATGACGCGGTTCTGCTGAGGCGCGTGCGTTTCGCCCGTCTGCCCCTGGATCGTGCAACCGTGATCCTGTTCGAAGGACTCATGCGCGAGTGGGTTCAAGCCGGCAACGAGCCGTCCGCCTTCCCCCTGAATCGGGAAGCGGTGGCGAATCGCTACCGCGCCTCGTGGCATACCGAGATTGACCTTCGCATTCCCGAGGGCCAGCGCGCGGCCGAGCGCACCGAAGCCGACAACGAAGTGCAACGCCTCCTAAGCTTGCCGGCGTATGTCTCGATGCCGAAGCGATTCAAGGACCGCATGCCCGGCGACGTGTTTGTGTATTCACCTTTGGCGGCCAGGAATTGGCAAGACCAGGCCAAGCCCGTTGCCGACCCCTCGGCCGAAAGCGGATTCGCGGATCGCCTCGAACTGAGCGATGAGGACATGGCGAAGTATGCGCTGCCCATGTCCTGGGGACTCTACGACGTGGACGCCGAGAAGACGATTGGCAGCGCAACGATCAAGGCCGACGAGGTGTCCGAGCCCGGTTACCATTGGTTCAAGCTCGGGGAACTCGCAATCCCCCGCGCCTCGTATGTGTATTTCTTCTGGAGTTGGATCATCCAGTTCGATGTGGGCGATGTGGTCGATGCAGGGGCCCCGGATCGCCGGTTTGAAATCTGGGCTTGTATCAAGTTCGAGGGCCCGGGGTTTCCTCACGGCCGGGCCTCCGAGGCAAACGCCATCAGTGTCGAGCGCCTGGTCCTGGCCGCCTGTCCGAGCTGAAAACCAATTCGGTTGCGGCTCTGGCAGCATCGTGCTACATTCTCCGCCAGCAGGAGGCGGATTCATGGCGGGCATACTGGACAGCGGGGCGGCATCCTATCCGGATCTCGCCGGCCATGTGGCAATCATCAGCGGCACCAGCCGAGGCATCGGCGTCGGCATCGCCCGTGTGCTGGGCGCGCAGCGAATGCGACTGGTGCTCTCCGCGCGCTCGGAAGAGAGTGGGAGGGATGTCGCCGCAATGCTCGTCGAGGCCGGCGTCGATTGCCACTGGATCACGGCCGACCTTTCCGCTGCGGATGACGCGCAACGCGTGCTCGATGAAGCCGTGAACCGCTATGGCGGCGTAGACGTGCTCGTGAACAACGCCGCGTACCGCAACTCGAAACCTTTCCTGAGTCTGGACGACGCCGAGTACCGCGAAAGCTTCGAGCGGAATATGCGCCTCATCTACGAACCGAGTCTCCGTGTCGCACGGTGGATGGCCGACCACGACGGCGGCAACATCATCCACATATCCTCCGTCGGCGGCTTGCGCGCGCATCGCGGCCTCGCCGGTTACGACGCGTCGAAAGGCGCCATCGACGCGCTCACTCGCTCCATGGCCCTCGACCTCGCCCCCCACGGCATTCGTGTAAACGCCGTGGCGCCCGGACAAACGCCCGACGCGGTGCGCGAGCATGCCGGGATTCCACTTGGCCGAACAGGATGTCCGGAGGACGTCGGGGAGGCGGTGGCGTTTCTGGCCTCGAACGCGGCATCGTATATCACCGGCCAAGTGCTGTATGTAGATGGCGGCTTGACGGCCCAGCTCACACCCCCCGGCATTTTCATCTAGCGGAAACCGGGGACTGACACCGTCCGGAAAACGGGGACAGACAGCCGTCCTCGAAGACTCGGACGGAGTCAGTCCCCGTTTTCCGGATAGTGCAACCGAACGGAGGCTCCCATGGCATCACTGAAGATAGACCGCGTCGAGACCTTCCTGACACAACCCGGCGGTAGCCGGCTGATCATCGTCAAGGTGTCCACCAGCGAACCAGGTCTCTACGGCCTGGGCTGCGCCACCTACACGCAACGCCACCGCGCCGTCCAGACGGCTCTCGACAAACACATCGGGCCATTCGTCATCGGCAAGGATCCCGCCAATTCGGAAGACCTCTGGCAAAGCGCCATGGTGAATGGCTACTGGCGCAACGGGCCTGTCCTCAACAATGCGATTAGTGGTGTCGACATGGCCCTGTGGGACATCAAAGGCAAGCTGGCCAGCATGCCGTGCTATCAGCTTTGGGGCGGGCAATGCCGTGGCGGGGCGGCCGTTTACACGCACGCCGACGGCCGTGACGCCGCCGAAGTGGCCGATCATGCGCGCCGGTTCATCGCCGAGGGATACCACTACGTTCGGTGCCAGCTCGGCGGTTATCCGGGCCTTGACGCGGCCGACCGCCGCCCGGACGGCGCTTTCCCCGGCGCGTATTTCGATCCGCGAGAGAAACTCAGGGCCATTCCACGCCTTTTCGAGGCTCTGCGCGCGGAATTGCCCGAGGACATCGAGCTACTCCACGACGTGCACGAACGCCTCGCGCCCATTGACGCCGTGTGGCTGGCCAAGGCGCTCGAGCCATACCGGCTGTTCTTCGTCGAGGACCTCTTGGCGCCCGAGGACATCGACTGGTTTCAGCAGATCCGGGCCGTATGCGCTACGCCCATCGCTATGGGCGAATTGTTCAACAATCCGCGCGAGATCACACCGCTCATCGCCGGCCGTCTCATCGACTTCATCCGCGTCCACCTATCGCAGATTGGCGGGGTCACACCCGCGCTCAAACTCGCGCACTGCTGCGAGGCCTTCGGTGTTCGCACGGCGTGGCATGGCCCCGGCGACGTGTCGCCCGTCGGCATGGCCGCCAACGTCCATCTCGACGTGGCGTGTATCAACTTCGGCATCCAGGAGTGGGCGTTGCGGAGCGAAGCCGAGTGCGCCATATTTCCCGGCCTTCCGGAAGTGAGGAATGGCTACGCCTATCCCAATGATCGCCCCGGCTGGGGCATCGAGTTCGACGAGAAGCGCGCGGCCGAGTTCCCGTGCACCGATGAGAATCCGGACTGGACGGTTTCGCGACTGCCGGACGGCACGCTCTGGCGGCCCTGAAGGGGTAGGGCGTCGTGCCGTCGTGCGCCATCGTATGTCTGAATGTTGGAGGAACGCGCCATGGAACTCGTTGTAGGCATCTTAGGGGCGATCGTGCTCTGCGCAGCGTCGGATAGCGGGCCTTACGCGCTACCCGCGGCGGATCACGAACATGTCGAGGAATTCACCGGGCCGGCGCGCGACTACGAAGTCTCGATGGGCGGCTATCTCGACGGCTTCAACTCGGTACGGTACCTCGAAACCTACGGCGCTCACATGCGCCAGGAGTCCGGCTTCGAGCCCAATGACTACGTAGCACTCGAGAACGTGGGCAACGTAGACATCGTGAATGCGCGCCTGGTCGTCAACGGCCGCAGGAACTGGCACTCGGCCGAGGAGATCCTCGCAGGTATCCTCAAACCAGGGATGGACGATGCCGAGAAGGCCATGGCCGTGTTCCGGTTCTGCTCGAGCATCGAAGTCCAGGCCCACGACAACAATCGCCGTGTCGGGCCGCCCTTCCCGGCCGAAGGCACCGAACACGACAACCTCGATGTCTCGCATCCATCGCGCAACACCTTCCAAGAGCGCGCCAACCCCGTCAAGGCGGCTAACGCCTACTACTGCAGCGGATGCTCGCTATCGGCCGCCAATTTCGTCATCTTGTGCCGGTGCGCCGGCCTGACCGCCCGCGCCGTCTGGATGTGTCCGCTCAACACGTATCAGACCCATTGCGTCGGCGAGGTCTGGCATGACGGCGACTGGCACCTCTTCGATCCCGAGCGGCGTTCCTTCTATCTCGAGCGCGACAACCTCACCGTGGCCTCGTACCGCACGATCCACGAGAATCCCGAACTGGTCGAGCGCACGCACGACGGCGGGTTCTCAGCCGGCGACATGAAGAGTCACGCCGAGGACTACCGCAAGTACTATCCGCCCCGCGTTATGCCCGTCGAGCAATGGCTGAGTCGCGTGGATCTCACCTTGAGGCCCGGCGAGCAAATCGTCTGGCGATGGAGCGACGACGGCCGCTATCGGTACGGTGCCAACACGCGCGGGAAAAGCGATTTGCCGCCGTATCAACTGGCCAATGGCAAGCTGATCTACCGCCCGCGCCTCTCGGGCGAGCCGTTCTTCCGAGGCGCGGTGTCCATCGGCAACCTCGTCAGCGATTCCAGCGGCGTCCACCCGGAATCCGTGACCTGTACCGACCTCGAGGGGGCCGCCATGGCGGCCCCCGCCGGAACCGTCGTCTACCGAGTGACCGCGCCCTATCCCATCGTTGGCGGCTTGGTCGGCGGCACCTTTCAGCGCCGCGAGGCCGCGCGGACGAGCATCTCCGTGGCTGTGGGCGAGACCGATTGGATCGAAGTCTGGCACGCCGAAGACCCCGGTGAGGATGAGGTCTACGTTCGAATCGACCATATCCTCGATCCACTTCTGAGACCGGCGATCTACACGTACTACATTCGATTCGAGCTCAAGGCCCAGGAAAGACCGACGGACGCCGTCCTCATGGCGGCCTACATCGAGACTGATTTGCAGATGGCGGCAACCTCCCTGCCTGCACTATCCGTCGGGAAGAACACCGTGAAGCTCGGGCACGAATCCGGCCCGGAGGCCCGCGTACGGATCCAGCACGGCTGGCACGAGAACGACGATCATCACCCGCCGGAGCCTCCGGCTGTCGTTTCTGGTTCACACGAGACGCTCGTTTGGGACGCGCCTCGAGACACCGATGGCGACGCCATGGCGGCCTATCACGTCCAGATCAGCGGCCATCCCGACATGTCCTGGCCCGTTTCGCCGAACCTCGACCGCATCATCGATGCCGATACCGCCGAATGGCCCGTACCGGAAGGTTGGCTGATCGACGGCCGGCCCTACTACTGGCGCGTGCGCGCCCAGGACGCCCGAGGCGTGTGGAGTGCATGGAGCACCATCGGCACACTCTGAGCCACCAGTAGAATGGCCTCCACCCCTCGTTCCCATGGTCCCCATGTGGACTGCGGTAGCTTGCTACCGCTCTTCTTCGGGCCAGCGTAGGCGTAGGGTGCGTGGAGCGCAGCGCAACGCACCGTCTACATGCGGGCTGGACGGACAAGCGGAAATCGCCACGCACACCCCGCGCCCGGCTTTCTGCATTCCATCCATGGCGTCATTTCATCCGCCGTCGGCAAACGGCGGCCCCGCGCCTGCCCGGCGCATCGCTCAGTACATGCCGAACTCCTGCAAGGCCTCCCACATGGCCATGATGTTCTCGGGCGGCACCTCGCTTTGGATGTTGTGCACCGTGTTGAACACGTAGCCGCCGCCGGGCGCGAGCGCCTCGATGTTCCGCTTCACATCCTCGCGGATCTGCTCCGGCGTGCCGGTGGGAAGGACATGTTGCGTCTCGACGCCGCCGCCCCAGAAGGTCAGCGCATCGCCGAAATCCCTCTTGAGCGCCACCGGCTCCATGCCAGCCGCCGAGACATGCACCGGATTCAAGATATCAACGCCGGCCTCGATGAAGTCCGGCAAGAATGGCCGCACATTGCCACACGAATGGAAAAAGAGCGCGGCATCCGGCGCCGCCGCTTTGATGGCCGAGAAGAGCCGCACTTGGTGATGCTTGATGCTCGAGCAGTACTGGTCGTGCGAGATCAACTGGGACTGCTGCGTCCCATAGTCGTCGTTCTCGACCACCACGTCCACGACATCGCCGAGTTCGGCGAGGGCCATTTCCCAGAAGGCGATCTTGAGGTCGGCGATCTTCCCGAGGAGCTTGTCCGAGAACTCCGGATAGAGCATGGGATCCAGCAAGGCGTTCTGCATGCCGCGAATCCGCTGGCTCATCTCGAACACGCCGGCGCACAGGCCCTTCAGCATCACGCAGTAGCCGGATTCTCGAAAGGCGAGCGCCTGCTCGCGCAAGCCCGCGATTCGAGCGCGGTTCGCGGCATCCGGCCACGCGTGCCCATCCACGGACGCCGGATCGGGAGGTGCGTCGGCCAACGGCTCAGCCACGATCGTAAACCACAGACCGTTCTCTTTCGGAAAGTGCTGCGTCATGCCCCACTCATCGTGGTAAACCCAGTTCTCGCCGCCATCCTCAAGTTGCTCGAACACGTTCCAGTTGTGACTCGTGAGTGGGAAGACTCCCCGCGTGTCCACCGTGAGGCGTTCGAGGATGTCGTCGGCCGGTATGACAGCCTGCTGAAGCACATCGAGCCAGCGCGGCCGCTCCGGCGCAAGACCCAGATACCGTCTGAGATTGTCGTAGGCGCCTCTCGAGATCGCCGTGACGTGCGTACCGCACAAGTCGTAAGGCACGCGGTCCGGCTCACAATGCGCCAAGGCCGTTAGCACGCGTTCGCGCGCAGTCATATCACGCCTCCAACGTCACTCCAGTTCCTTGACATGCAGACATACCTCGACCACCTTGGCGCGCGCATCGGCTACCGCTTTCGTCGCCTCTTCATAGAGGGGAACGCTATCCGTCGACAGCGGGATCCGGCGCCCTACGGACAACAGCGTCGCCTCCATCTCGGCCGGCAGCGTATTCAGCAGTTCCTTGGCCGACGCCAGTCTCGCCGCCGGGACACCGCGCCTTTCGGCGTCGCGGATCGCCTCGCGGAGCATATAGAGGTATTCATAATCCTGGACGCCTTCGCGCGCGATCTCCCACCGCTTGCTGCTGACCACGCCGTCCACGCCGTCGTAGACCGTGGCGAAGAAGTCGCCCGAAGCATTTGGCCCGTCCCATCGATCCAGACCGCCGTGCTGGGCGTAGCACCACCAGCCGGCGCCGGTGAAACCCTGCGTCCAGGCGTGCCAGAAACGCCACCGGTAGAGGCCGAGGCAGGAGAGCGTTTTCGAGCGACCGGCCGCGTCGTAGAACCAGACTTCCTTACCGGCCTTGTGCGCCGCAGGCACGAGTTCCGGCCCGAGCCGCTCGAGCAACTCGGACGACGGGCACCAGATATCGATGAGCCCCGTGAACATACGGACCGTTTCCATCGTCGTGCCACTCGTCGGATCGGTGTAGATCAGGATGTTCGGATCGGCCTCACGGACGAGCTTCGCTACCTCGACCAAATTGAGCGTCGTCTCGGCGTAGGGCGTCGACGGCTCATCGTAGGGATACAGCGCCCAACTATCGTTGGCGATGCCTAGTTCCTTCATGTGGCCCGCCCACGCGCGCAGGTATTGCACGAAGGCCTTGCGCCAAGGCTCGGATAGGAACGGCTGACCGGTGAGGCGGCCTTGGGGACTCGCGAAGAGGAGGAATCCGTGCGGTGCGAGCCGCGCGACGGACTCATCATGCCTCCCGAAGTCGAGCGGCCAGACCAGGGTACCGTTCTCGTCGCACGTGGCCTCCGGCGGCTGACCGAAGAAAACGGTTACGCCGTGTTCCACGAGGTCTTCCAGTACGTCCGGCCTGTCGGTGCCAAGATCCCCGCCATCGTAGGCCCACAGGCAAAAACGAAAAGGCCTCGGACGCGGGAGAGCGAGATCATGGACGTGGATTGCCAAAGGGATTTCAACCTCGCTCGGATCCGGTTCAAGGCTCTTGATCCGGATCGACGTGGTGTACGTGCCCGGTTCGAGATCCACCGCATTCACGGTGATCCAGAGCTGCTCCGAGGCCAACGGCGCGATGCGCAGCAGGCCGGCCTCATCCAGCTTCGGCAAGGCATCGGCTACGCGTTCGCGGCGGACGGTCGGCACCGACACGGCGCGCCGGAGCTCGACATGCTGCGCCACCGAAACGTCCTCGTGGCCGTCAAACGGACCGCATGATACCCTCAGATCAAGTGCGCTTCCGGACACGCTTGTGAGATTGACGACTAACGATTGGTACTCGCCCGCGCACAACAGGGCTGGCAGCACCTCGATCCGGTCCTTGGCCGATGGAAGCGTTTCCATTGAGTCGAAGTACGCCCACGGCGTGAACGGCCATGCGATGAAGCACTGATCCGGCGCCAACGTCACGCCGGCTTGCGCCAGCGCGCCGAGCCGTTCGGCCGAGCCGCGCAACTCGGCCAACGCCGCCGGTGTCGCACCGGCCTGGCCCGCCTGAAGCAACCGGCCACGCAGCGCGTCTCGCGTGGACTCCATCGCCCGCACGGCCTCCGGATTCGTGGTTTCCCACAGCGAAAGACTCTCGTCGAGGCCCTGAAACACATGGGCATCGAGGTAGCGCGCATCGCTGGAAAACCCTTCATAGACGGCCCGCTCGGCAGACGGCCCGGAAGCCGCCAGCGTATCGGCATTCACAAGTCTCCGCGCGAACGTGTAGGCGCCGGGCGACCCCGCTTCAACATCCACACGCACACGCGCACCGGCCGTGCTGACGTGACGCGCGTGTCGCCGCACGCTTCCATCCGGCGCGGCGATCTCGGTGAGAAGGACAAGGCGTTCCCGATCCGGATTTGCGACGTCGAACCGGTAGGTATTGGCTCCACTCAACACGGCGAACTCGCCACGCAGCTTTGCCTCGGCTGCACTCGAGCCGACGAGCTTCTTGGGCGTGGCGATGGTCGCAAACGACTCCGGATAGGGCGGCCGGCAGGTATTGGCCCGATCGCCGGCGAACATGGTGCGATCGCGCGGATCCTCACGATAGGGAACACCCGCCTTGGCGTAGACCATCAGGCCTCGGGCGGCATTTAAGCCCGACTCCGTGAGAATAAGGTCGAGCATGCCGTCGCCGTCGAAGTCACCGGCCAGCGGGGCCGCGAAGACCTTGAGACCGGTCCTAGTCTCGGCGATGGTCGAGCCGTCCGTATCCAGAAAGAAGAGGTCCCCTTGCAGCGAGGGCACGATCATCTCGAGCGCCGCATCTTCGTCGAGATGGAGCAACGTAGGCGCGGCATAGAACGCGGCACTCTTGAAGTCCCGCGTCCAGGCAATATCGCCGTTGTCGTAGCACCAGAGTCGCACGTTCTTCGTGCCAAACACGACTTCATCGCGGTCATCTCCATCGATATCGGACGCGGCGATACAGTTGTTCACGTGCAGATACACGTTCTTCTCGAAGGCGACTCGGTGTTCCGCGAGGTCGATCCGGTAGAAATGGTTGAGGCCACCGCCAATGTATAGCTCGGGGACACCATCGCCATCCGTATCCGCAAGGAGGGGCGTGCTGTTCGGAAAGAGGTCATCGGGAAAACAGAGGTCCCACAGCCACTCGCCCTCGCTGGTCAGGGCGTAAACATGGCTATCGTGCGAGGTGACGATGACTTCCTGGCCCCGCGTATCGTATATGTCCGCCACCAACGCCGGGCCCATTTGCGTGCCATCGCCCTGAAACTGCCACCGGATCGCCCCATCGCTGCTGAAACACGAGAGCGTACCCGACACATCGCCCACCAGCACCTCCAGCAGACCGTCCTCGTCAAGATCGGACGCGGCCGTGCACGAATCCGCGATCACCTCCGCCGGTACCCGAGCCCTCCACAGCGGCTGCCCGTCAGGATGCAGCGCCACAACATGGCCCTTGCTGTCGGCCGCGATCACCTCGTCCGTGCCGTCTCCGTCGAGGTCGGCCACGGCCGGCGCCGCCGTGAGGGGAGTGGCCATGGCGTATTGCCATCGAACGCGGCCATCGAGTTCCAAGCAGCACACGCCCACGTTGCCGACGCTCGCGACAATGGCCGTCGGCTTCCCGGTTGTCCCTTCGAGCATCAGGTTCGGCGCCGAAAACCCGCCGTCCCCGTCAACGGTCCAAACCACCTCGTAGGTCGGCGCACCCCACGCTCCAAGCGTCACCACGCCCATCAGGACGATGAGAGATGCCCCCCGGATCGACATGGCCGGTTCCTCCCTATGGTTGCCTGCATGCATTGCCGCGTCTGACGGTACCATGCAGGACAAATGGCGCGCAACGGAAGCCATGCAAACCGGAGGTCGCGCCGGCGGACCATCTCCGCTACAATCTCCCACGGGAGGGCACGAAATGCGTCCCTTGAGAAGTGACGAGATCTTGGGCAACTGGGCCACCTTGCTGCTGCCGATTAACAACGACGATAGCATCGATTTCGTGCGTCTTGCCGACGAAGTCGACGCACTTGTCGAGTACCGCGTGAGCGGAATCTACTCGAACGGAACGGCTGGCGAGTTCTACAACCAGACTGAGGACGAGTTCGATCGCGTCAGCACCATCCTGGCCGAACGCTGCGAACCCGCCGGCATGCCGTTCCAACTCGGTGTCAGCCATATGAGTCCGCGCATCTCGATCGACCGGCTTCGGCGTGCCGTGCAACTCAGACCCGGCGCCGTCCAGGTCATACTGCCGGATTGGTCGCCGGTCTCCGATGACGAGGCCATCGCGTTCCTCTCGCGCGCGGCCGATGTCGCGAACCCCGTGGGTCTCGTACTCTACAACCCACCCCACGCCAAGCGTGTGCTATCGCCCGAGTCCGTGGGGCGCCTCAAGGCGGCGGTTCCGGCGCTGGTCGGCGTCAAAATGCTGGGGGGCGATGCGGCATGGCACGCGGCCATGCGTAGATTCGCGCATGGCGTGTCCGTATTCGTCGCGGGCCATCACCTGGCCTCCGAGTATCCTCTGGGCGCCCGAGGCGCCTACTCGAATGTGGCCTGTCTCCATCCGGGAATGGCCCAACATTGGTGGACGATGATCGCCGCCGGGGATCCCCGGGCACGGACGGTGGAGAACCGAATCAGGGCCTTCATGGACGAGTCCATCGTGCCGTATATCCGCGATCAAGGCTACGCACCCCAGGCGGTGGACAAGTTCATGGCCGCCGTGGGTGCCTGGGCCGACATCGGGACACGTCTGCGTTGGCCGTATCGCTGGATACCGAAACCCGAGGCCGATGCGTTGCGTGGAGCCATGATGTCCGTGTTCGCCGAGTAACCGAACACATGATTCCGCATGCCAAGCCCTCAATGTGGTATGCTCCTTCTCCGGGAGTGTGTGGCATACGATACGTCAGGTAAGGCCGCATGGATGGGTCGCCCAGAGGCTGGAGCGGCTTCTTGGGCCGTGCAGGGAGCGAGATCATATGACCACCGATCCAAAATCGAGCAGCGGTTGGCTGCCTTTCCAGGTCGCGTTCGTCTACGCGGTGTTCGGCGTGCTGTGGATCTCGTTGTCCGATGCACTCGTCGCCCGTCTGGCTCCCTCCCAACGCGCGTTAGTCTACATTCAGACATACAAGGGCTGGTTCTTCGTCGCGGTGACCGCACTATTGGTGTTCGGCCTCGTTCGCACGCATGTCTCGAAGATCCGAAGAGCCCAGGAAATCCTGAAGAGCCGCGAAGACCTGCTTCGGCAAGGCCTCGAGGGCGCTCAGGAAGGCGTGTGGAGCTGGAATATCCGGACCGGTGAGCTCGTGGTCGACGAACGCGTCGTCCGTGCGCTTGGCTACGAGGTCGGGGAGCTTGCCCCTTCACCCGAGACGTGGGACAGACTGCTTCATCCCGAGGACGCGGAGCGCGCCAGGACGGCACTCGCCGCATTCCAAGCCGGGGAAACGACGTACTATCACATGGAGTATCGCATCCAGCGGAAGGACGGGGAGTGGCAATGGATCTCATCCCACGGCAAGGTCGTCGAACGCGGCCCCGCCGGAGAACCCCTACGTGCCACCGGGACCATCCGAGACATCGCCGAGAGGAAAAAAGCGGAACTGGCCCTCCGAGAGAGCGAACTGCGCCTTCGCGGTGTACTCAACTATGCCCCCGTCATCGTGTTCGCCTTGGACAAAGACGGCGTGTTCACCTTTTCCGAAGGGCGCGGCCTCGATTCGCTCGGCCTACGACCAGGAGAGTTGGTTGGACAATCGGCCTTTGAGGTCTACCAGGACAATCCCGGTATTGTCGAGCATATCCGCATGGCCCTTGCCGGACGCGCATTCCGGAGCACCGTCGACGTCGGTTTCATCTCCTTCGAAGTGCGCTACGCCCCGCTGCGCGACGCCTCGGGGCAAGTCGAGGGCACCATCGGCGTGGCGCTTGACGTCTCCGAGAGAAAGCGGGCCGCCGAGATACTCGAGAACGTTGAGCTTGAGAAGGCCACGATACTCGACAGCATCACCGATCACGTCTGTCTGCTCGATCGTTCTCTGAACGTGCTGTGGCCCAATCAAGCCGCCTGCGCCTTCGCGGGCTTGCCCAGAGAGGAGTTGATCGGGCGGCCGTGGCGGGAGGCCTGGCCCAAAGCATGGCCGCCCTCTGAGGAGTCTCCCGTCGAGATCGCCATGGCCACCGAGCGCACCTGCGAGAAAACCTTCGAGGCCGCCGATGGCCGCGTCTGGCACGTCCACGGCTATCCGGTGCGCAACGCGTCGGGCAACGTGGTCAGCGGACTCGAGTTGGCGAGAGATATCAGCGACCAGCGGCGGGCCGAAGAGGAGCAGAGCCGACTCGAATCGCACCTGCGCCGCGTCCAACGGATGGAGGCCATCGGCACCTTGGCCGGCGGCATCGCGCACGATTTCAACAATGCCCTCGCCGCCATCTTCGGCTACACCGAGATCGCCGCGGAGGAACTACCCGAAGACAGCCCCTTGCGGGGTGACCTCGCCCGCGTCACCGTGGCGGCGGAACGGGCCCGCGACCTGATACAGCAGATCCTCGCCTTCAGCCGCGGCGACGAACAAGAGCGGCAGTTGATGGCCCCGGCCCCCCTCATCAAGGAAACCCTCAAGCTTCTTCGATCGGCCCTCCCCTCGACCATCCAAGTAGAGGCCGATATCGACCCGGAAAGCGGCCTGGCGATGATCGATCCGACGCAGGTGCACCAGGTCGTCGTCAACCTGTGCACCAACGCCTTCCACGCCATGCGGGAGAACGGCGGTCGGCTCCGCGTCAGCCTGAAGCCCATCGTTGTCGACACCGCGATGGCCGCCAAGTCGCCCGCGTTGCATCCAGGTCCCTATATCGAGCTCTGCGTCAGCGACACCGGTCACGGAATGGACGAGGCCACCCTGGAACAGATCTTCGATCCCTTCTTCACCACCAAGAAGCGGGGCGAAGGCACAGGGCTCGGCCTCGCCGTCGTGCACGGCGTCGTCGCCCGACACGGCGGTGACATCAGCGTGTCCAGCCGAGTGGGGGAGGGAACCACGTTCCGCGTGTGGCTTCCCAAAGCCGAAGAGGAGCCTGCGCCCGCGGGAAATGGCACGGGGGCCATTGTGGGCGGCAACGAGCGGATCCTCATCGTGGACGACGAACAGCTCCTCGTGACTCTTCTCGAGAAACGGCTCCGCAAGCTGGGCTATCGCGTCACGTCCTCGGTAAGCTCGACTCAAGCGTCACAGCTCTTTGCCCAGGATCCCAACGCCTTCGACCTGGTCATCTCAGACGTGACCATGCCGCACATGAGAGGTGACCAACTGGCCGAGAGCATCAGGCAGATTCGTCCGGGCCAGCCCGTCATCCTCCTCACGGGTTTCAGCGAGGCGATCACCTCCCAACGCGTCGCCGAAGTGGGAGCCCATACCGTCCTCAACAAGCCCGTGGATACGGCCACGTTGGCCGCCGCTGTCCGCGACGCCCTGGATAACGCAGTCGTCGAGACCTAGTCCCTCGATCCGAGGGGTGGCGACCAGGCATGTTCCTCCGTCGAAACCCTCCCACGCGAGACAGTGGGATAGATGACTTTCACGGTCTGCCGCTCCAGCAGCCGCTCACGGCGAAGAAGCATGCTGCATGGCAACCGGACCCCTTGGCGCGCCAAGAGACACCCCGCGCCTTCGTACACGTTCTCGGACAAGAGGAGCCCGAAGACCCATTCAGCCCGTGCACGGGTTTGGGCGACCTCACGCGATCACCCTTCAGATTGATATTGGCCACCATCGGTGGCAGAATCCTCCACGGAAATGCATCCGTCACGGAAGGGAGAGAAGATACGTGACGATACCACAGAACCGCACCCTCTCGGCCGCTCTCCTGATGGCGCTCTTGTGCTCGGCCGCCACGGCGTCTGGAGAATACTCGCCGGCTTCGATGGCCGCACTCATCGAGGCCGATTGGGTGGACGAAGACGACGCTTTCATCGAGCGTCAAACGGCAACGCCGGCTGAACCGGCAACGACCGCTGAGGATGCCGCCGGGGGATGCGACGGCATCAAGAACGGCGGTTACGGATTCCATGTTGCCAGCGGCGAGACCGATCCCTGGTGGCAGGTCGACCTGGGTCAACTTCACACCCTCGATCGCGTGGTCGTGTTCAACCGAACCGCCGGCGTCGCGCCGGAACGTACCCGAGCCGTTCAGGTTCTTGTGAGTGAAGACGGCATTGACTTTCGGACGGTCTATGAACACAACGGAGATGTCTTCTACGGCGTCCTCGAAGACAAGCCCCTGGTGGTCGCTTTTGCCAACCAGGACGTCCGGGCCCGGTTCGTTCGCCTCCGGATTCCCGGCAAGTGTTCGTTCGCACTCGATGAAGTCGAGGTCTACCCACGTCAGGCCCCCAACGAGAACGTCGCCCTCGGCCGCCCCGCAGACCAGAAGAGCGTAAGCCCCTATTCCACGCGAAAGAGCCCCGCGTCTGCCGATGTTACCTCGCGTTTCAGCCTCGCCCACACGCACGAAATCCTCGAACAAGGGCGACAACTCGCCCTCCGCCTGGCACTATCGGAAACCGCCACCGCGGCCGCCCTGGATAACGTCGAGCGCCGACTGGCCGAGGCCGAGCGAAGCGGCATGGCCGAGATCGAGGCACGACGCACGCTCTACTTCGACGCTCGGGGCGCCAAACGCGCCATCGCCTTCCAGAACCCACTCCTCGACATGGACGCAATCCTCTTCGTGAAGCGCCATGACGCCAAGGGCGTGTTTCACATGTGCGACCAATACTACGGATTCAACAGCGTCGCGGGCGGCGGGCTCTTCGTCCTCTCCAACCCTTTTGGAAAGGCACCGGCCATTCGGAACGTGCTCGAAGGCGCAGCCCTCGAGAACGGGCGACTGGCGGGGCATGCCTTGACGCCCGGCGCTTTCCTATCACCCGAACTCTCATTTGACGGGCATACGATCTTCTTCGCCTACAGCCAGGCCCAAGGCGCCGACCTTGAGTGGTCTCCGGAAAGCAGCTTTCACGTCTTCCGTATCGAAGTCGACGGCTCCCAACTCCGGCAACTGACGGACGGCCCCTGGAACGACTTCGATCCGTGCGTCCTTCCCGACGGGCGGATCGCTTTCATTAGCGAACGGCGCGGCGGCTACCTGCGGTGCGGACGCCATTGCCCAACCTACACCCTCCACGCCATGGCCGACGACGGTTCCGGCATCATCTGTCTGAGCTGGCACGAAACCCACGAGTGGCACCCCAGCGTAACGCACGACGGTATGATCGTCTATACGCGCTGGGACTATGTGGACCGCGACACCAACGTGGCCCACCACATCTGGACGTGCTATCCGGACGGCCGCGACCCGCGCGCCTACCATGGCAACTACCCCGAACGCCGAGAAGGACGGCCCTGGATGGAAATGAGTATCCGTGCCGTGCCGGATTCCCACAAGTTCGTGGCGACGGCGGCCGCCCATCACGGCCACGCCTTCGGATCGCTCGTCTTGATAGACCAGCGCGTCGAGGATGACGGCGCCATGGCCCAACTCACGCGCCTCACCCCCGAAGTGCCCTTTCCGGAAGCCGAGCGTCACATCAAACCCATTGCCGACTGCATGGTTTACGGCACGCCTTGGCCGCTCTCCGAAGACGACTACCTCTGTGTGTACGACCGCCATGCGAAGAACTGGGGCATCTACTGGATCGACCGTTTCGGAAACCGGGAGTTGCTGTACCGCGACCCTGAGATCGCGTGTCTGAGTCCCATCCCCCTCAGGCCGCGCCCTCGGCCGCCTATCATCCCAATTCAGACTCACCAGGTCGCCGAAGTGAATCCGGCCGATTCCACCGGCGTCGTGGCCGTCATGAACATCTACGACGGCGATTTCGAGTGGCCGGCCGACACGCGCATCGCGGCGCTGCGTGTCATTCAGGTCCTTCCGAAGACCACGCCACCGCCCAATGAACCACGGATCGGCGTCGCCGAGCAGACAAACGCCCGCGCCGTGCTTGGCACCGTTCCGGTCGAGTCCGACGGCAGCGCCCTCTTCGAGGTGCCGGCCGGCCGACAGATCTACTTCCAAGCCTTGGATGACCGCGGCATGGCCATCCAGTCCATGCGGTCCGGCACCTACGTGCATCCCGGCGAGCGGCTCACCTGCCTCGGATGTCACGAGCCCAAGCGCCTCGCCGTAGAAACCACCGAGGCCCGGGTACCCTTGGCTTTGAGGCGGTCGCCATCGCCCCTTGAGCCAGGGCCCGAGGGTTCCAGTCCCTTCAGCTACGTGCGGCTGGTTCAGCCCGTCCTCGATCGCCATTGCGTCGCGTGTCACGTCGAGAAACAAGCCGTTGATCTCCGCGGCAACATCGAAGGCGACTACGGCTGGAGCCGTTCCTACACCAACCTCGCCGAGGATTACGGTTTCTACTACCACGTACGCAATGGCTCGATGAATACCGGTATCCACGGCGGCGTTCGCTCCGTGGCCGGCCAATTCGGCGCCCGCGTCGCACCACTCCTCGAATACCTCGACCGCCGGCACTACGACGTCAATCTGGACGACGCCGATTTCCGGCGCGTGGCCCTGTGGCTGGACTGCAATTCCGAGTTCTTCGGTTCCTACGAGAACACCGAGGCGCAATCACGCGGCGAAGAAGTCATGCCGACGCTATTCTGAGATTGAACCCCATGCCTCCATTCGATACACTCCGAAGACCGAGGGAAACTCACCGTAATACGGAGCCCTGAGCCCATGGATGCCAAAGCAGTCATATTTACGGACCGGCTGAAGGTCGTTTTTCAAGACGTCACCGTGCCCGAACCTGGACCCAACGACGTGGTCGTCGATGCACGTTTCTCGTGGATCAGCAACGGTACCGAAGGTTCGTTCCTTCGGTGCGAGCGCGTCAACGGCGAAACGCCCTACCGGCCGGGTGACCCGTGGCCCTTTCCCATTGCCGCCGGCTACCAGAGCACCGGCATCGTCACGCACGTGGGACAAAATGTGACCGACGTGGCCGTCGGCGAGTGGGTCTTCGGCACGATCGGACGCATCGAGGGGATGTACGAGCCGGCCGGCGGGCACATTTCGCCCAAAGTCATGGATCGCTCGCAGGTCTGGCGATTGCCGGAGGGGATTTCCCCCGTGGCCGCGAGCGGACTGGTCCTTGCCCAAGTCGGCTACAACTGCGGCGCCCGACCCCCAGCAGGCATCGGCTCCGTGGCACTCGTCATCGGCGACGGCCTCGTGGGTCATTGGGCAGCGCAGACGCTCCATTGGCGCGGCGCTACCGTCATCCTCGCCGGACGCCACGAGGATCGGCTGGCACACTTCTCCGGCGGATTGCGAAAGCATCGACTCAACACAAGAGTCACCGATGTGCTTTCCGGGACAAAAGGGATAACACCATCCGGCGTGGACATTCTCGTGGACACCGTGGGCTCGATCGAGACGATCATGGCGTGTCACCCACTCATGAGACACAACGGCCACATTGTCTCGGCGGGTTTTCACGCAGGCAACTCCCACATGGATGTGCAGAAACTCCGGTTCGGCGAGTTGACACTCCATGCGCCCTCCGGCTGGGAACACAAGCGGATGTGCGAAACGTTGGCCCTCATTGCCGCTGGATACCTCGACACCGAGGGCCTTATCACCCACCGGTTTCCGGTGGAGCGCGCGGCGGACGCGTGGCAACTCATTCTCGAGAAAACGGAACCGGTGCTCGGTGTGGTGCTCGAGTGGCCCAACGAGTGCCACACCTAAGATCGAGGCGCGCCGTCGCGCGTCAAGGAGAAAAGGCATGAAGGCGCTTCAGATTCTGGCTCCCGGTACGTTCGAAGTGCACGACGTACCGACGCCCGAACCCGGCCCGGGCGAGGTCCTGATCAAGGTGCTCGCCGTAACCACCTGCCCCCACTGGGACATGCACATCCTCGGCGGTATCCCCATGTTTCCCGGCGTCGAGATCCGCTACCCCTATACGCTCGGCCAGCCGGGCCACGAGGCCTGCGGCGACGTAGCAGCGGTTGGCGCGGGCGTGCGTTCTGTCGCAGCGGGCGATCGCGTCTGCGTCTGGCGCGATCGAGGACACGATGTCCAGGGATGCTACGCGCAATACGTGGTGGTGGACGAGCCATCGGTGATACCCGTGCCCGATGCGTTGTCTCCCCAGGCCTGCGCCCCCCTCGAATTGGCCATGTGCGTGAGCGCCCACGTCATGTACGGCGAGCGCCTCGACGCCTTTGCAGGCCAGCGCGTGGGCGTATTCGGCCTGGGCCCGGCAGGTCTCGTGGCCGTTCAACTGGCCCGCGCGGCCGGAGCGAGTGAAGTCCTCGGGTTCGATCCGATTGCCCAGCGGCGCCAGCTAGCCCTCGCCCTCGGCGCCGACCGCGCCATCGAGCCCGATAGCGATGAGGCGTCCGACTTCCCGAAGCGCCTGAGGCCCGGAAGCATCGACACGGCCATCGATTGCGTCGGTATGCCGGCCGTGGTTCACCAAGCGATGACGCTCACGAATCACCTCGTCATCCTCTTCGCCGTCCAGCGCGACCCCTACGTGTTTCATCCGGAGTTCTGGGGAGGCCTTACCCTTGCCGGCACCCGACGTCACACCCGCGAGGCCGCCGAGTACGCCGCCGAACACCTACGCGACGGACGCTTGGACCTCGGCGCCATCGTGACGCACACCGTGCCCTTGGGCGAGTACGGAAAGGCCGTCAAGCTGCTCAAGGACCACAACGCCGTCAAGGTCGCTATCTTGCCCCAGGAATAGGACCGATCCGGCGGCTCACCTCGCTTCAAGTCGTGTCAGCCTCAGATCGTCGATGAATACACTGTCCCCGGGCTCGAAACCATCAACGATCAGTATGGGCAAGACTTTGGCCACGTCCTCATCGCCGACCTTGGCGGGCACGTCAGCCACGAAACCAAGCGCAACCCAGCGCCCCCGCGGAGGCGTCGTCCGCGGGAACGACTTGGGCAGGTTCATGTCGTTGGCGTTGCGCAGCGTCAACGAAAGCTCCACCGTACCCGTTTCGGACTTCGTGCGCTCCGGCACAAACACAAAGCATGAAAGCCCGTATCGCCCCGGCTCGATGGGAAGCACCTGCACGGGCCCGCCTCGCTTCATACCCTCGCAGAGAAGCGACCATTCACCGGTGTGGGCGAAGTTGCGGCTGCGCTTCATCTTGCCAACTCCCCACTTGACCCACCACTCCCATCCGGCGGCCTGTTCGCCGTCACCCTCCTCGAATGACCCATTCCTGTTGACCGGCTCTGCCTGCTCGTCGAGCAGGGCCAACATGCTGGAAGCTTGGTCCCGCGCGATGGGCGACTCGGACTCCGTCGCCAGTTCTCGAATCCGGGCACGCACCGCACCGTCGGCCTGCGCCGCCATGTCGAAGCACCGCCAGAGCGAACCGCCGCCCCACGACTCGCCGCTAAGCACATCGTTATTCGTGATCGGTATGGGGTGGATCAACAGCGGATCCTCGGGGAAAACGTCCAAAGCGAGATGGCGGCGTCTATCGGAGTAGACGATGGATTTCTGGATATCCCCAAGGACCTCGATCGCGCGCTCCGCTGAATCCAGAGGTCGGTCAGCCTCGCCAACCTGAGCCTGATAGGCATACGTCGTCGCCTCGTAGTACTCGAAGGCCCGGAGAAGGGTCGTGGCGCGAGCCTTCTGCTTTTCCGTCTCGGCCTTCTCGACGGCGCGCTCGAGCCACACGCGGCTCTGCTGAATCTCGACCGGATCGACATCCTTGAGGTAGCCGACACCGTAGAAACTCAAGTATTGCCCGCTCTTCGAGAACCAAGACGAATCGAGGATGCGGCGCGTCCAGAAGTCCTCCCAATGGGCGAAATACTGGGCGAGGAAGGGCGCCGCCTCCTTCCCGACGCAGCGTTCGTACCATTCATCGAGGAGGGCATCCACCTCCAGGTTCGGATTCCACTGGAGCTTGAGGGCCACATAGAGCTTGGGGCCTTCGCCCCAGTTCGGATAGGCCTCCGCGTAGAGCGCGCGGACGCCGTTGGCGTGGCCGAACCGGTAGTAGTCGGCCATGTGGTGAAACCAGACGCGCGGCAGGCAGTAAGGACTTCCGTAGATGTAGTCGTACCAGCCCAGAATGGAACTCTTGGTATGCCACGCCTTGGTCAGTTCCTCGCCCTCGCGACGGAGCTCCGGATCAATCCATTTCATCCGGTCGTAGGTCATGTACGGAATGAGCCGCGCGTGCACATCGACCTTCTTCGGCGGCGCGGCCACTTCGCTGTAGGCCAGACAGCCGAACCACTTGTCCGGGCGCTGCTCGAGAACGCCGTCGATCACCTGGTTGGCCCAGTCATAGTAAAGGTCCGAGTAGTCCGTCCGCATAAGGAAGTTGTGATCGCCGGAGATTCGCCCGAGGCACTGCTCGCACGCGCAAAACCCGCTGCTGTCATTCGTGCCCAGCGAGTACGAAGTCGCGTCGGGATGCTCGGCGAAATACGCGGTGATATTCTGGACGGCCTCGTCGACGATGCCCGGCGCCGTGAAACACGGCTGCCAGTGGTGCGTCTCATTCGTGGGCGGGAGGTAGCGCCTATCGCCTTGCAGCGGAAAGAACTCGGGGTGCGTCTTGGTATAGGTCTCGGGCGGGAACAGGTTGAGCAGGTTGTGGTGAAAGCTGATACGGCCGTGCATGCGATTCCGCCGCGCCCAAGTCGACTGAAGGGGACCGACAAGTCCGCTGAACAACCGTGAGAAGAAGGCCGGCTCCTGGCGCACCGGCTCGGCGGGCACGCTGATGGTCGTGGCTGCCGGCACATCCGTTCCGTCGGGCCCCGGTATCAACCAGCGCACGCCCACGTAGCGCTCGAGGAACTCGTACACGCCAAACTCGGTGCCGAACTCCGTCGGGCCGAGGATGCAGATGCTTCGTTCGTCGGGAAACGCGATCACGAATCCATCGTCGTCGAGACCTTCTACGTCGACACCGGTCGACCCACCAATGCATACCAGCGTCCCGGTGGCAGGCGCCTCATGGACAACCGGCAGTACCGCGCCTGTCGCCTCCTTGACACATTCGACGAGCGTTTGAGCGGCGTCTTTGAGCGCCTGCGAGGCATCCGGCGCCAGGACCACGCTCGCGACAGGCTGGCCATCGCGCACGATGTCAACAGCCTGGGCCGCACTGCCCAGTCCGAGGGCGGTCACGAGAATGAGAGCCTTGTTCATTGTTTGCTCCTCATTTCCACAATACGTCTGAAGGGTCGGCGCGTCTTGTGCCTACATTCTGGCGAGTCCGTCTCCCCAGCGCAAGATTGAGTGGGGCTTTTCGATATAGAAATGCGGTACGATAGACGCGGTGGCCAAACCGAGCGGGCGGAACGTGAGGAGACTCGATATGGACAGTCAAGTCGTGATCGTGACCGGTGGGGCACAAGGCATCGGCTACGGCATCGCCACGTGCTTCGCGCGAAAAGGCGCCGTCGTGGTGATTGCCGATGCCAACGGCGACAAGGCCGAAAGCGCGGCGCTGAACCTGTTGGATTGCGGTGCAACGGACGCGCTCGGCTTGGCGTGCGACATCACGCACCGCGATGACGTCGAGGCCATGGCCCAGTGCGTCGTTGACACTTTCGACGGCATCGACGTGCTCGTGAACAATGCGGGCATCTGCCCCTTTGTCGACGTGATGGATCTCACGCCCGAGATCTGGCAGAAAACACTCGATGTCAATCTCACCGGAGCATTTCACTGCACGCAAGTCGTCGCGCGCAAGATGATCGAGACCGGGCGCGGCAAACGAATCATCTTCATCACCTCCCTGGCCGAGAACGTAACGGGGCCCGCGCAGGTGGACTACGGCGCGTCCAAGGGCGGCCTGCGCATGACCATGGTCGGGTTCGCCACCGCCCTCGGCAAGTACGGCATCACGTGCAACGCCATCGCCCCGGGCATGATCCTCACGCCCATGACGGAATCGCACTGGATGAAGCCCGAGAACGCGGCGTTCATCAAAGAACGGGTGCCCGTGCGCCGCATCGGCACGCCAGAGGATATCGGCCACGCCTGTGTGTTCTTGGCATCATCGCCCGAAGCCGACTACGTGAACGGCGTAACCTTGCGCGTGGACGGCGGCCATCAGGCCGTTTGTTACTAGCCTGGAGACTGCATGAGATGATAGACATCGATCTGCGTGGAAAAGTGGCGGTGGTAACGGGCGGAACGGGCGAGTTGGGTCGCGTCATGGTGCGAACGCTCGGGCGGGCCGGTGCGGACGTGGTGGTCGGCTATCTCCAGAACCGCGCCAAGGGTGACGAACTCGTCGCCGATCTCGAAGGCATGGGTGTCCGAGGAATGGCCATCCAGGTCGATGTGACGGATCTCGATTCCGTCATGGCCCTACGTGACACCGCCCGCAAGCAGCTCGGCCCAGCCAACATCATTGTCAACAACGCCGTCATTCAGTACTCGTGGAAACACGTCCTGGATCAAGATGCCGAGGATTACGAGAGCCAGTTCCGCTCGTGTGTCCTGCACAACGTGTTCATGGCCAAGGCATTCGTACCGGACATGATCAAGAAGAAGTGGGGGAGAGTCATCGGCATCAACACCGAGTGCGCTATGCAGTACTGGGAGAACCAGTCGGCCTACGGCTCGGCCAAGCGAGGCATGGACGGGGTACTGCGCGTTCTCGCCCGCGAGATCGGTCCGCACAACATCACGGTCAACCAGGTAGCGCCCGGTTACACGTTGAGCGAGAACCGACACCCGTCGCTTTCGCTCAGCGAGCGGCAATACGTCAAGAACGTTCCCCTCAAACGCCGAGGCACCGACCAGGAGATCGCCAACGTGGTGGCCTTCCTGGCATCGGATCTCGCAAGTTTCATCACGGGCGCGTATATTCCCGTGTCGGGCGGCAATGTGATGCCCGCCATTTGATGGCAACATAAGGTCAAACAACATGAAGCGACGCGACTTTCTAAAGAACACGGTGGCCGGAGTCGGACTCACCGCCCTCAACTCGGCGCACCCCAAGACCGCGCTAGCCGGCCGGAGGACCGCAACCATGAAAGCTGGATTTGCCCGAGAATGCATCACACCGCCTTTGGGAACCACAATGATGGGCTTCGGCGGACGTGACATGGATCACGGCTGCGATGGCATTCACGACGATATTCACGCCCGAGCGATCTACGTCGAGCACCAGGGCGAGCCGGCGCTGATCATGGGCTTCGACCTGTGCTTTCTCGGCCGCGAGGAGGCCGACCGTTTCAAAGGCGCGATAGGCCGCGTCATGGACCTACTGCCGAGGCAAATCTTCCTCAACACGTCCCACAACCACGTCGGGCCGTCGGTCGGCACCTGGTACTCGGCCGGGTACGAGACTCCCGAACGCGACTACCTGAACCAACTCGAGCGCGCCACCGTCGCCGCCGCATGCCGCGCCCGCGACGAAGCTCGCGACGCAACGCTCTCCGCCGGTTGCACGCGGACGGCCTTGCCGGTCAACCGACGCCGACCCAACGAGGCCGGCCAGATCGAAAACCGGCCTTATCCCGACGGCAAGGTATACGACCGGTTGCCGCTGTGCCTGTTCGAGGACACGTCCGGCAAGCCGATTTGTCTGCTGTTTTCGATCTCGACGCATCCCTCCATGATGAGCGGATGGGAGATCTCCGCCGAGTATCCGGGCGCCGCCATGCGCTGTCTCGATGAGTACCTTGGAACACCCTGTAGCCTCTTCCTGCAAGGCGTCGGCGGCGACTCGAAGCCCCTCGTCATCGGACGTGGCGTCGACCGCTGGATCCCGGGCACATGGGAGCTCATGGACGAGGCCGGCGCCATGGTGGCCAACGAGGCCATCGAGGCGCTCAAGAAGGGCCTCGAACCTATCGAACCGCACGTACAGACGGCAAGCGTCGAGATGGCATGGGCGCTTGAACCGACTCCGCCCCGCGTCGAGTTTGAAGCCGTCGTCGAGAACACCGCGCCCGAGAGCCGCCCCCGGGATGTCCAATGCCTGTGGGCCCAGCATCAGCTTGAACTCCTTGACAAGGGTCTGACCTTGCCAACTGCTGTCACGCTGACCGCCCATGGAATCCGGCTCGGCGAAGGACTACGCCTCATCGGCATCGAGGGCGAGGCCGTCCACGAGTGGGGTTACTTCATCGAGGACTTCTACAGCGGCGGCACGACGTTCCCGCTGGGCTATACGGACGGCACCGGCCTGTACTTGCCCACCTCGCGCATGCTGCCCGAAGGCGGCTACGAAGTCGTGAGTTCCTGGGAATACGGCCTTCCTTCGCGCCTCGCCCCCGGCATGGAAGTGCAAGTCACCAACGCCTTGCGTCACCTCCGAAAGCGTGGCATCGCCTAGCGTCGAATCAGGTCGTGCTCGAGATAGCGCCGCGACTCGGCGTCAAGCAGGTAGCCGATATCGCCACGGAGACCCTCGATCGCCGTATCCACGATGGCGCGCGTCTTGGCGCAGAGGAGCCGCGCCTGCCCGACCCGTGCCTCGCGCAAGAGACCCCGCGACGCGAGGATCCCTTCCATCTGGCCAAGATCGTTCCGGTAGGGCGTGCGCCGCAGGAACTCGATGGATCGCGCCGCCACACATGACCCATCCATGCGGATCACCGTCGACCCCTGGAAGTGGCGATAGTAGCGGTAGGGAACCTGCTCGAGTTCTTCGGCCATGTGCAGCGCCGTACACGACTCAAAACCGCAGCCCAGGAACACGTACCGAAAATCGAGTTCGTACAGCGTGTACATACTGCTGCCCTGCGCGAAGGGGCGAACGCCTTCGCCCATGACCCTCGACGCCAGCGGGCCGAGAGCCGCGATCGAGTGGCACACGTGCTCGCTGCGCAACGCGCCGGAACGGCGCCGAAGCGCCTCAGGCACCCGACCGAGCTCCGTGGGCGTGTGCCGCACGTCGAAGGTCACAACGACGCGATCATGGAATGCGTCCCACGTGAAGGTTGGCACGGCAACCGTGCCCTTCGCGCCGACGGCCTGTAGCATCCCATCAACAACCGCCTCGGCACCACCACAGACGTAACCGAAGCTGCTCAAAGACGAATGAGCGAACAGCCCGTCGCCGGGCCGTATACCGAGTCGCTCGAGGCCTCCCGCTATATCGGCCGCCGTCACCTTCGGCTTCTCTGCTGGAGTGTGTAATGATTCAGTCATGGCATCCGCCGCCTATTCCGCGAACTCGCGCGCAAACCGATAGGCCGCGTCCCAAGGGATGTCCGGCAGCGGGACGACCAGATCATGGTTCCCGTCCGAGGCAATCACCTGGCTATCGACGACAGTCCCGGACACGGTGTCCCACCGGTCGACGCGCCACCGGCCTTCGCCCCAATCGTGGAGCACCAACGCCGCGCCGCAGACAGGCTGTTTCTCGAAACCATCTCGCGTGGCATTCGACCACGTGTAGACGCGGTTCTGGATCCAGACCAGGCCTTCGGCGTCGCCTTGAACGCCCGAGACTCGTAGCGGCGGTTCCGGCTTGAGCCACGGAACGCGGTATCGGAGGAAGAACCAGTCATTCCCTGTGTTCTCGACGAGGATCGTGTGGCGGCCCTCGCCCATCTCGACGGAGTACAGGCCGTCATGCTCGTTGAGCGTCTTGGTAGACTCCATGCCGTCGACGTCCACGAGGTCCTTGGTCAGCACCGCCTCGCCATCCACACTAATGCGTAGAGCAGCGCCCCCGTGGCCCGATACGCCGTTAACCTCGACACCGAAGCTCGTAGCTTCGGGCGCGTCGACCTCGAAGGTCACCGGATTGTGCAGGTCAGGATGGTTCCGTACCCCGTGGCTGATCCGTGACAACGGCCCCTCCGACGTCAACGTCCCGTCCGGAGCAATGACCACCGTCATCGGCACATTCGACGGCGCAGGCTGCCACGCAACCACTTCAGGATTGAGCCAGGCGTCTTCCGGCGTGCGCGGCCAGGATCCCGCCGCAAAATGGATCTCTGCGTTGACCGCGCGGGCCTTCTGCGCGACAAGATCGAAGTCGTGTATCCATCGCGCGAACGCGGCGAACACCGGATACAGCTTGCACGGCTCGACGTACGAATCCCACCACCAGGTCATCGGCGTACCGGCATCGAGGCGGCCGACGCTACTGTACAGCCCGTTATGTACGTGAATGCCCTTCGGATCCACCTTGGGCGTCTCGCCACCGCCGGTAATGCCGAACTCACCATGGAAATGGGGCCTATCGGCGGCGGCGGCCTTGGTTTCGCGATCATTGGCGAAGACGAGCGCAATATCGCGCGCGCCGTAGTGATGCGTTTGGACGAAGTCCAGTTCCGGCAACGCGTCGACGTCCGGATCGCCTTTGGGCGAGGCGTGGCTTGTGCCGATGAGGTGCTTCCAGGGATCCAGATCGCGCAGATAGCACGCCATATCGCGATGCCACGCGGTTACGGCGGCGCTATCGTAGTGGTCGACAATGTCGACCTCGTTCCAGAATTCCCAGGCGAACACGCTCGCGCTGTAGCCGTAACGCGCCACGAGATAGCGCAGGCGGTCGCAATAGGCCCGGCGCATGGTCTCGTCCGTGAAATAGGCCTCGGGCGTGTCAAGCGGCCCGCCGTTCACCCGCGCATAGACCGAGTCTTCCCACAAGCCGTACTGGCCCTTCTTCGACCGAAGGATGTTGAAGCTGTCGATGCACAACATGGCGCGCAGGCCGAGCCGCTCGCACATCTCGAGCACATAGTCCAAACGCCAGGCATTGGCCAAATCGATCGCGTCATAGCCGGAACTCGGCGTGTTCATGCCGAAGGTCATCCAGTGCGGACTCAACCACAAGCGGACGAAGTTGCAGCCGGCCTCGGCGTAGTGGGGCAACCACGTATCGTAACTGAACGTCCCGGCCTGATTGCCCCAACACACGTTCGCGCCGACGAGGAAGAGCGTCTCGCCGCGATCCGTCACGAAGTAGCGATGGTCCGTGGCGCAGCGGCGAACCATGCCCGCGACATCGGCGGCAGTCGCCGTGATCTCAACGGCACTCGAGGTGCTTGTGCCCGAGGCATCGGCAACCTCGACGGTAACCGTGTGGCGACCGGTTTTGGCGAAGGATAAGCGCACCTGCCATTCGGGATCGCCCATGACCTCGACGCGCTCGTGGCCATCCACCAGCGCTCGCTCGCACGCCCGGTACACGAATCCCGGCACGCGCCACGCCTCGCCGCCTTCCGGCGTGACCACGGCCTCGACGCGCACCTCGCGGCTGTCGAAGGGATTGGCGTACGTCGTATCGAGCGCTACGCGCAGCGTGACGCGTTCGAACACCGGCGCCTCGCAGCGGTCGGCCGTCACCTGAAGGGCGGCGGCCTGCGCGGATATCAGCAGGAGTGCGGCGAAGCTCATCACTGGAAATCCTATGCAAGCGCTACGCGGTAGCGATAGTGATCGGCCCATTTCCACTGTTTGGCATCGCGCTCGCCGAACCGCGTGGCGAACACGACCACGTCGCCCGTTTCACGATCCTGGTAGTAGCGGAAGTTCGAGATCTGCGTGTTCGGCGAGTCGTCCGCGTCGCGTTCATCAATCACGGTGATCGTGTCGCGCTTGATCGCGAAGGGCTTTTCACACATCTCGGCGATGTAGAGCGGACTCCGAGGCCAGTTGCCGTCGGCATGTGTGCCCGGCGGACACAGATTGCCGATGAAATGGACCTTCCCGGTCTTGGCGGAACGGAAACATGCGCATCCGGTTGCAGATGACTCAATGGGCTCGCCGTCATCGCCGCAGAGCGGTTCCGGAGCGCTCCACGTCTCGCCGCTGTCCTCGGAGAAACTCAGCCACTTGTACCCGGGCACGTCGGCCATGCCGGCATTGCTGCCTCGGCACAGGAGGGCGATGCGTCCATCCGCAAGCTCGACCGGCGTCGATTCGCTGAAGCCTCTCGAACTGCGCGCTACATCCGAGCGCAGCGGCTCGCCGGGGCGCCAGGCGATAGTGCCATCCTCTCGGTACTCGCCGATGACCATGCGCACCTGATAGACCACCTGGTCCGATTTCGGATGGTGTCGGACCGCACCCGTCTCGTCGGATTCCGGATGGAACGCCGGAATCAGGATGCGGCCCTTCCGCGTCTTGATGGGAAAACAGAAGCTCATCGCCAAGCCCTGAGGCAGATCGAAGTCCGTCGTGAACGGTTTCGGCTCCTCCTTGCCGGGCCGGTACGCGGCCATCTCGAGTTTCCGCGGCATATCTACGTCCAGATGATCCTTGGGATATAGGAACTTGCTAACCGCCGTGACCAGGATACCGGTATCCGCGTCGAAAAACGCCCCATTTTCGCAATACCGCATCCGGCCACCTTCGACCTCGACGCTCTTGAGGGCAAGTACCGGTTCGCTCCACGTCTTGCCGTTATCCTCGCTGATTTGATCGTGGAAGTTATCGTAGGTGTCCGACTTGTCGACCCAGCCGAAACGCATGAGGAGCCTCGGTTTAGCCGCGTCAATGTACGTAACAAAACCGGGAAAGACGCCCGTGTCATCCTTCGTGGGAATGAAGACTTCCTTGCTCAGTACCTTCATGCCGCCCTTTCCCTCAGCCGTCTCAGCCACTCCCGATACCAAACCAGCGGCCGTCGCCCCCACAAGAGCCACCCGGCCCATGAACTCCCTGCGTGTTACGCGAATCCTCTGCACGATGCCTCCAATCTACTTACGTCGCGGTTCCCGCATCATACCACGCCGCCCGCGGGGCGGCGCACCGCAGCGGGCCTACGGACCGAGCGAGAGCCGTGCATTCCTTGAACGTACGGCCGAATCCCCCTAGAATCTTTCCCGAGGTGACTATGGACACACTCGCACAGATTAAGCGCCTAGTCATAGCACGCAACGTGCTCTTCACTCGGAAGGCTGAGGGTGAGATGGCGGCTGAAGCGCTGACGCCTGAGCTTGTGTACGAATCCATTCTGAATGCGCCATCCATCTTCAAAACGCTGCGCTCCCGAAATCCACAGACCAAAGGGACCGAGAAGCTTTATGTGATCAAGGGCTTGACCTTTGACGGCATCGCCATCTATACCAAAGGAAAGGTCCTGAGAAAGGCAGGTGTAGATATCTTCTATGTTCTCATCTCATCAAAGAGAAGCACCGACGTCTGAGCCGCTGCCGTGCCCGGAATGCGGTGCTCTGGCGATGATCCGGACCGTCGAGGACTGTCGAATGGAGGACGGTCTACTTGTTGAGCAGCTTGCCCACCTCAAGTGCCGTGCCTGCAAAGCGCAGTTCTTTGATGATGAGGCCATGCGTCGGATCCAAGCCGAACGCAACAAACAACAGGTCACCGGAAGCGTTTGACCATTCTGGTCCTCGTACCACTCGCAAGGCACCGAGGGAAGATACAAGATGAGAGCGTCCGCGATTCCCCCCATGTCCGGGCCAGCCCGGAATGTGCTCTTAGCTCTGCTCCTATCCGTTACGTTGGCCGTCTTTGCCGAGTCGGGGCCGCGCGACCTGGTGATCCTGCATATCAACGACACGCACGGCTATCTCTTCGCGCCCCCAGCCGATGAGGATGACTCGTCGGGAGACAAGGACAAGGCCGTGCCGTCCGATGAAGGTGGCGCGGCCCGATTGGCTACCTTGGTGCGGCGTATCCGCGAGGAGAATCCGGACAAGGTCCTGTTCGTGCACGCGGGCGACGACTTGTCAAGCGACGAGCCGATCACGATTTACCATGGTGGCGAGGCCACGGTGCAGGTCATGAACGCCCTCGGTCTAGACGCCATGACGCCCGGCAACGGTGAGTTCTACGGCGGGTTGGACCGCGTACTGCCTCTGCGGGCCAAGGCCCAGTATGTGATGTTGGCCGCGAATCTCGCCTACCGGGAAAGCGGAGGCGAGGTGTTCCAGCCGTGGACCGTCCGCGAGGTCAACGGCGTGCGCATCGGCATTCTGGGCCTCGGGTTCATCCGCACCGAACACCCGGCGTCGCAGCCCCTGTCGCTTGGGGATCCCGTCGACACCGCGAAAGCCTATATCCCTCTTCTTCGCTCCAAAGCCGACCTGGTGCTCTTATTGACGCACGTCGGTGAGGGGGAAGACATGCGCATCGCCGCCGAGGTGCCCGGGGTCGACATCATTATCGGCGGGCACACGCACACCTGCATGGATCCGCCAAGACGCGTAAAGGGGCCGGACGGACGCGAGGTGGTGGTCGCTCAAGCCGGCGAGTTCTACCGGTTTCTGGGCCGCCTCGACGTCGCTGTGGCGACGGGGCAGGACGATGCGAGCCGCGCGGAGGTCCAAGGCAGACTCATTCCTGTGGACCGTTCGGTTCCCGAAGACGCGGAGACCTCGGCGTTGCTCCAGGGCTACTTGGGCCCGCTCGAGGAAGTTATCTGCGTTGCGGATGAGGACATCAACTATGCCCGAGCCGGCGATTCGCCCATCGCCCAATGGGCGGGCGCCGCGATACAGAGGGTCGCCGCAACCGATGTAGTCCTCCTCAGTAGGAGCGACGTGTGCAACGGCTTGACGGCCGGCCCCGTGACGCTCGCGGACCTCGTCCGGCTCAATCCGTGGCGCAACCGAATTGTGATCGCAGAGCTCACGGCCGCGGAGATAGAAGGGCTCCTGGCGAGCGGAAAGCTGATGGGCGTGGGTTGCCGTCTCGACAAGGAGGGCGGGAAGAGCGCGGGCCTGAGTATTGGGAATGAAAAGTGCGGCCCAGACCAAAGACTCCGCGTCGCCGTGACCGATTACCTCCACGCTACCACACCGGAACTCAAGGATGCGCCTGCGACCGTCTCCGACCTTCGAGTCGACCTCATCCTGCAAGAGCACGCGAAACAGACGAAGCACCTCAGCGCCCCCAAACCGTAACTGGACCTTGCCAAAGGCCGCTTGACGGCATCGGCACCGTCCGCCCGGCATAGCGCTATTTCGCAATCTGATCTTAGCTGTGCCCACGCTGTCGCCACGCTGGGGTCAATGGCGTCAATGAGGTCAATACGGTCCACAGTCTAACCGGCTCAGCTACGAGCGAGGTTTTGGCATCATGATGCGTGCGCATCTTGACATCACGTCGGGAATGTGGGACAATCCCTGCAAATGAGGACGACATTAACCATAGATGATGACATCCTTGCCGCCGCCAAGAGCCTGTCTCGCGCAAGGTCGGTGTCGGTGGGCCGCGTGATCTCGGATTTGGCGAGACGAGGTCTGAGTGCGTCCTCGCGCATTGACAAGGAGACCAGAGGAGCATTCCCCGTGTTTCGCGTCCAGCCTGGCGCGCATCCCATAACGCTCGACGACGTCAGGAAGTGGGAAGACGAGACATGAGCGTCGGACTGCTCGACGTGAACGTCCTAATAGCGTTGGCCTGGCCGTCTCATGTGCACCATCGTGAGGCCCACGCGTGGTTCGCGGCAAACCGCGCGGCCGGATGGGCAACGTGTCCGTTGACGCAATCCGCTTTTGTCCGCGTTTCCTCCAATCCGAGGATTATTCCCGAGGCCGTAACGCCCCTCGAAGCCCTTGCACTGCTGCACGAAGTCGTGAGGCTCGATCATCACGTGTTCTGGCCGGACGATATGCCCTTCGACCGCGAATCGCTTCGAACCGAGCTGCTCGTCAGTCACCGCCAGGTAAACGATGCATATCTTCTCGGACTAGCCATCCGGAACAACGGCAAGCTGGTCACCTTCGACCGAGGCATTGCAGCCCTCCTCCCGCCCGAAAGCGCGAATCGAGGTGCGCTCGAGATCCTGGCCAGCGGCGACTAACTCTACCGCCACTACCCTCCGCCATCCAAACACGCAAACCTGTGGTAGAATCTTGGTGGACGGCTCAAGGATGAGATCGTCTGAAAGGCGGTGCACGATGACGCCTAAACGTCTGATAATCGTTGCGCCTCGGGGATTCGGTCGGTGGGGTAGATTCCTTTTCCTGGTCCCGGCGATCTGTGCCCTGGGAACCTCGGTTCCCGTTCGGGCCGAGGAGGCGGCCACGTCGCCGGTGGAGGCGAACCTGCGGTACACCGAGGAACCCATCCTGCCGAGTCAGGACTTGCCATCCGCCTTCGACGAGGCGGTGCAGTACGAATTCGGCAAGGAATTCGACCGGCTGAACCGCAAAGCCATGAACGCCCTATCCTTCTGGGGCGAGTACTCGACACCCATGCGGCAGTGGGATCTTCATGCTCCGGACGAGCTGTATCCGGAGCGCTACGAGGATTTCGAAGACTGGGTGATGGACAACATGCTGGACAGCCTTCTTCACGCCCTCGAACAGCAACCTTTCGTGAAGGAAATGGAGGATGCGGTCGTTTCACTCGCCAATCCCGGTGTGACGTCGGCCAACCGGCCGCCCGACAAGGCCAACTTCAGCGCGCTCGAACGGGCCGATGAGAAGCTTGCGCGCGACCAGGCGCAGACGCTCGAGGTCGTGCGGGCCGAAGGCGTCGCCGACCGTGTGTTCGGGCCGAATCACAATCTCGTTTCGCGCGTGCGGTGGCTGGACATCGACGACGGCATTCAGGACATCGTGCGGTGGGAAACGCGGATCCGCGATATCGAGCTCTTCGGCAGCAAGCGCTTGAAGATCGATGAGATTCGCGCGGACGTGACCTATGACGAGGCCCAGATACGAATATCCAAGGCCCGGCCATTCAACATCCCCGTCCTGGCGCTGGCCAAGATCGAGGCCAATGACGACGGTCTTGAGTGGGGCCTTGGATTCACGGCCGAGCAACGCCATTCCTCTGAGACTCTCGCCAAATACCAGGACGCGCGACTCGGCTTCCGACCAAGGCCGCCCGTGACCTGGAGACTGGACTGTGGCATCTTCGGACGCGACGGAGAAACCGGGGTCGGGCTCGTCGTCCGAGGATTCATCTGAAAGGAGGACTACGAACGTTACCCAGCGGTAGCTGAGGCAGGACCGCAAGAGGCGGAGACGGATCCGCTTCTAGGATTCGGGGCGGGGCGCGGTATGGTAGAATTAGCAGGCGCACCGATAGTGTGCACAGACCGCAGGAAAGGGGATAGCCAATGAAAAACACCGGCAACGACCTCGGCACGCTGTATGAGGGAGCGCCATTCTCGCTCCAGTTTCGCCCGGTACACGGCCACGCAAAGGACATCTGGACGATCCACTTCGAATCCGACATGTTGACGCTCATGGGCGCCGGTCATGAGGCCGTATTGAAGCTGCACCGCGATGAGGCCGCCCGCTACATGCGGTTCACGTACGACCTCGTTCGCGGCCGCACGTACACCTTCGTGATCATCGAGGGCGTCAAGTCCTACACGTTCCAGTGCAACAAGCAACAACTGGCCTCCATGCTCGCCTGGCTGCCTCACAAGGAACCTGCCCAGGATGCGCGCGAGATTCGTCGGTCCGGCTGTGGCGTCATGCTGTTCGGCGCGCTGCACTTCGTCCTCCTCAGTGGCATCCATTGGTTTCTCGGAGCCGGCCTGCTCGTGCTGGGCCTTCTGGGCCTCGCGGCCCCCAGGCGCGCCCTCTACGCCGTGAACGGCCTCGGGATGATCCTCGTCGGCCTCTGCGACCTTTACCCATGGCGGCTCTCGCAAGACAACCTCGTCGGCGTATTGGTCGGGAGCTTGCTGATCATGTGGGGCGTTCAGCAGATTGCCATGCTGGGACCGAACCACCAGCTCCGCGTGGCCCGTTCGATTCGAGACCATCGCGCCTCATTCTTGCCGAAATCATCGAGAATCTGCCAGACCGTCGGGTGGTGCAACCTAGCCGCAGGCATCCTCTTCGGCCTGTACGCCATCGCCCTGGCTGTCTCCTCAGCCAACCGCGCCCCGACGCGGTTTCGGCTCGGCGGCATTTATGGCGTGCTGCCGGACGTCGCCGTATACGGAGGGTTCGCCCTCCTGTTCCTGGTAGCCGCGTTCCTCCTCGTTATTCGAAGACAGGTCCTGTATTTCGAGGCCAAGACCTCAGCGCAAATGCTCGTCGCTGTGCTCGCTTTCACCGTGTGCGGCATTGCCTTAGCGATCCGCGCCGACGCGGGCGGCCCAATCCTGGGCGGCGTCTTTGACCCCGTGCGCCGCGTGTGGACCAGTCCCTACGTCTGGGGTATCATGACCGTCATCGTGGTTGCGTTCAACCGCTGGTACGTGCACGAGGTCGACCACGAACTCGAAGAAAAACGCAGCGAAGGCTAGGTAGAGGAGGGGACCGAAACGCATGGAACTCGTTGACCGAGGACTGGTCTTCGATGCCTCGACGGCATCCCCGAATCGAAAGGGCTCGGCGTTCACCTCGCTCGCCCGACTCTTCGATGGCAGCATCCTCTGCACGTTCAAGTCCGGGCCCCAGAAGCTCTCGCCCACGGACACCATCGTGGCCATGCAAAGCACAGACGAAGGCCGAACGTGGACGCAACTCTTCGAGGGATTCCCTCCAGTCTTTGAGGGAGTGCCGGGCTCGTTCACCAGCGGCTACCCCTTCGAGATCGCCCCAGGAAGGCTACGGATGGCCTTGGTGTGGGTCGACAGGAGCCACCCCGATCGACCACTGGCCAACCCGGACACCACCGGCCTCCTGCCCATGAAATGCCTGCTCAGCGAATCCGAGGACGCCGGCGCGACGTGGGGCCCCCTGCGGGAAGTCATCTTGAGTCCCCATACCGGAAACGCGCTCACCGGCGAGATCCTCCGCCTTGATGACGGTACACTGGCCCTGCCCTACGAAAGCTGGAAAGAGTGGGACGACATCGCCGGCGTGCAGTCCGGCAACCTGCGATTCTCCCGCGACAACGGCCGGACCTGGAATGAGTGGGAGACCATCGCGTCGCATCCGAACCAGGACCTCTATTACTGGGACAACCGTGTTGCAAAACATCCTGAATCCGGCCGTCTCGTGGCGCTCTTCTGGACACACGATCCCCATGCGGGGCTGGATAGGGATATCCACATCGCGTGGTCCGATCCTGACGGCCGAAACTGGTCCCTGCCGGCCCCGACAGGCATCGCCGGGCAAATCGCTGCGCCCCTGCCCATGGGCGGAGACGATCTGCTGTGCCTCTACGTCCACCGACACGACCCGCCATCGATCCGAGCCGTCCTCAGCCACAACCTAGGCCGGACATGGGACATCAATGGCGAGCTAACCGTGTACCAGAGCGGAGCCGGTGTCGAAGCCGGCACTACGGGACCACGCCATGACGCCGACTACTGGAACGACATGTACCGGTGGACTTTCGGCCATGCCAAAGGACTTGTCCTGAAGGACGGTTCCGTTCTCTGCGCATTCTACGGAGGCGCGCCCGATGCACTCAGCATCCACTGGGCACGTCTCCGTGTCTGACCGTTCCTACTACGCGCGGCGCGCGCGGCGGCGCACCCCAATCGCAAACGCCAGCGTCAGGACCAACGCCGTCGGCCACCAATCGAGCGGCAAGCCGGACTCGACCGTGAACGACTCGCTCGGACCCACCGAAGGTGCTTGATTGCCCGCGAGATCACGCGCCGTGTCGTCGGCAACCGAGATGGCCAGCGAACCATTGCCGCTGATGCCCGAAATCGTCACCGTGCGCTTCGCCGTGCCACTCCCGCTGACGCCCACGCTGCCGCGGGCAGTCCCGTGCTTGACAAGCTGGACATCATCCGCATCGAGCGTTACCGAGGCGGCGTCTGTGTACGTAACGTCATACGTGACGGGCCCGCTTGATGTCGTTTCTTTGGACGGCTCGCCGATGCTGACGCCGGGGGCTGTCCTATCCACGTGGAAAACGGCGGGGCCGGTGTAGTCTCCGTTGCCGGCGCCCGGACCGCCCAACGGATTGCCCGCCTTATCGGAAACCGTATCATTGTCCACCACCTTCAGACCGAGCGTGCCATCGCCTATGCCCGTGCTCACGGTCACGGTGTACGTGGCTCCGCTGCCGCTCGTCGCCACAACCGCCGCGCCGGAAACCGCCTTGTCCGACGTAACAACGGCGAAGTCTTCAAACGGGCCATCCAAGTCTACGCCGGTCACCGCTTCATCGAAAGTAACGGTGAATTGCACCGAAGCCGCATTGGTGTATGGGTCGCCGGCGAGGGCTATCGACTGCACGGCCGGGCCCTGCGTGTCGACCGACACCGTTCCGGTGCTTGTGGTGAACCGGCCCGAGTTGTCGAAGCAACGAACCGAGCATAGGTACTCCCCATCGGCATACGGCCCGTTGGTGAACACCCGAGACTCGGCCAGACCCACGTCCGTATACACCTCGTAGGCCTCGGGACTCGACGAGGTGCCCAGCGCCACGTCGTAGCGCTGGATGCCGCTGCCCAAATCCTCGAAACCGGACCACGAGAAGGCCAACTGCGTACTGTCCACCGTATAGGCGCCGGCATCCGAGGTCACCGTGCCAGCCGTCGGCGCCGTTGCGTCGAAGATCCGACTGATCGTATTGGACGCGGCCGTGCTCGCGTTTCCGGCAAGGTCCTCGATGTTCCCCGCCGCAATCACACACGAGAACTCGTTCTCGTCGAGCGGTGCCAACGCGAACTGATACTGCGCCGTCGGAACAGGCCCTACCGGTGTCATGTTCATGACGGTCGCATTGGTCGGCGTGACCGTTCCGTTGCTCAAGTCCTGACACGGCTCGTCCAACGCGACTTCCACCGTGATCGGGCCGTTGACATAGGCGCCCGCAGCGCTGCTCAAGGTTGCCGTGGGCGGCGTCACATCGAAGGTCCTCGCGAGGGGCGCCGAGGCCAACGCGTTGGTGTTCCCCACCAGGTCGGAGAAGCTCCCGGCCTCCACCACGCACGAGAACACACCTTCGGCCACGGGCGTCATGACGAAGCTATACGTCATGTCCGAGCCGGCAAACCCATCCAGGTTCGCGTTGGTCGGCGTCACATCCTCGAGACCAAACGTGCTACTCGACTCGCTAAGCGCCACATCGACGGTGACCGCGCCGTTCGTCGGATCGGGATCCGCGCTGGACAATGTCGCGCTCGGCCCCGTCCCATCGTACGTGCGCGATACGGTATTCGACTCGAGCGCGTTGGTATTGCCGGCGAGATCCATAAACGTGCCGATGCCAATCGCGCATGAGAACAGACCGTCACCGATCGGACTCAGCACGAAACGGTATGTGTCGTCGCTACCCGTGAAATCGCCCACCGCCGCATTCGTCACAACAACGTCCTCGGCCTCAAGGTCATCCGAGGCCTCACTCAAGGCCACGTCGACCGTAATGGCGGCATTGGTCGGATCCGGCGCCGAGGAACTCAGCGCCGCCGTTGGCGCCTCGCCGATTCCGACGAACCCGGCGCTGTCGTGCGCCGGATCGACGTGAAGCGGGACGAGGTCCGTCGGCCCGCCACTACCCGTCTCAACGTAGACCATGTAGTCCGCGTCATCGGTCATCTCGTTGACCGTCACGGACACGCTCCGGCTGTCCAGCCGCGTCACGTCGGACGCCGTCAGGAGCCCTGCGCCGCCCGAGAACGTGTAATTCGCGGCATCCACCAGGGCCGCGTCATCCCTCATGTCCTCGTTGAACACGACCTGCACCGTCGTCGCATCCGTGGCCGCCGCAGAGAACACCTCGGGCGGCGTAGCCGGTTCGAACCGCCACAAGTCGTTCAGGCGACCCAACGCCGAGGCACCGTACCCGTCACCGCCAAAAACGTACAGGCAGTCTGATGCATCGGCCCAAGCGATCGTGGCCCGCCGCGCGCCCGGTGTGTTGTTGGCGGGATCCGGATCGCTGTACACCCCAAAATCATTGTGACCGGTCCCGCCCTTAAGCCATGTCCAGTTGTTGCTGGCCGGGTCGTAACGCCAAAGGTCGTTCAGATAGCCAACCACGGCGGCCCCGTCTAGGCCATCACCGCCCAGGAGATAAGACTCTCCTGAGGCGCCCGTGCACGAAACCGCAAGGTATCGCGCGCCCGGCGTGTTGTTGGCGGGATCGGGGTCGTTGTAGACGCCCGCCGCATTGACCGTTTTACCTCCCTTGATCCATGACCACAGGCCGGATGTCGGGTCATACCGCCACAGGTCATTCGTGCGGCCGAGGGTTCCCACACTATCCAGGCCATCGCCGCCAAAGAGATAGAGGCGCCCCGAGGCATCGGTGAAGCCCGCGCCCGCCTGACGCGCGCCCGGCGTGTTGAGTGAAGGATCGGGATCCGTGTACACGCCGATTGGGTTCCGTGCGCTACTGCCCTCGATCCAGGTCCACAGGTCGGTCATGGGATCATAGCGCCAGAGGTCGTTCAAGCGCCCCGTCGCTCCCGTGCCATCCAGACCGTTGCCCCCGAAAAGATACAATTCTCCGAGAGCGCCGACCCATGATACGGCCACATACCTCGCGCCCGGCGTGTTGTTGGCCGGGTTCGGGTCGCTGTAGACACCGGCTTGGTTCGCCGCGTTGCTTCCCTTCATCCACACCCAATTGCCGGAACTCGCGTCAAAGCGCCAAAGGTCGTTGAGAAAACCGGATGCCGCCGACCCGCCAAACAGGTAAAGATCGCCGGTCGGCGCCGTCCACGACGCCGCGTAGCGTCGTGCCCCGGGCGTATTGGATGCGTCAGCCACCCCACGCACTCCGTAGAAGCCTGCTTGGTCGATCGCGCTGCTGCCCTTAGACCAAGTCCAGGTTGAGGCCGCTGGATCGTAGCGCCACAGGTCATTCAGTCTCCCCAGGGCGGACGTGACGCCGTAGCCGTGCCCGCCAAAGAGATACAGATCGCCCGACGCAGTGATCCAGGCCGACGCCCCGTTCCTGGCGCCCGGCGTATTGTTGGCTGGATCAGGATCGGCGTACACACCCAACTGGTTGGTGAGTTGGCTTCCCTCGATCCAGCCCCATTCCTCGTCCCCGGCGGAGGCATCCGCGGCCACCAGAACGCCCACGACAACGGCCACCGCAGCCAACAGCGGCCATGTCGACTCTCCACGCACTCTGCTTCCCATCATGATACCGTGCTCCCAGTGTTTGTTGCTGCAGCCTAAAGGCTCGGACGCTGTTAGAAGAAAAGGGATCAACCCCGGATACGAGAAGGAAGGAATCAGGTCTTGTTTTGTGCGCGACACTCATCTCGTGTACCAACCGCCAGTGCCTCCTTAGGGACGGATGAACGCCACATCCTCACGCACGAAGCCCCACCGCGTCCAACCGATCGACGGGCCACTAGGCCATCCACCCGCCTCGAACCGACTGGGCTTCCTGGAATCGACTTCTCCCGCCCCAAGTCATCCAGATTCCATTCTCATTATACCCGGTTTCGCCCATGGCGTATACGCCTTCCGCGCCGACACCATCCCGCACCGCCCCCCCGTCTCAACGATCCCCTTGCCATACCGGCCATTGTGCGCTACTCTGTGAGGGAGGAGGACGGAAACCGGCCCATGCGCATCTTCAACGCCCACGTTGTCACGCCCGAGCGCATTCTGCCCCACGGCGGCGTAGAATGCCTGAATGGCCGTGTGATGCATGTCTTCGAGCGGTGCGACTCGGGCGACGTCGACCTGGAGTCGTGCTATCTCCTGCCGGGACTCATCGACCTCCACACCCATCCGCCCATGGCCGACGGACTCGACCAAGCCCGCCTGGCGGGCCTCTGTCACCGCCTGCGCGGCCTCGGCACGGCCGGTTTCCTCTTCGCCACGGGCAATATCGCCGTCGGCGAGCAGGTCGAGACGCTCGAAGCATTGCGGACGAACCTCGACGCCCTCGGTGCCGGGCAAGGATGTCTAGGCATTCATCTTGAGGGCCCCTACGTGGCGCCGGAAATGCGCGGCGGATTCCTCCCCGAGGCCATCACCACGCCCGAAGACTTCCCCGTGGAACAACTGCTCGACGCAGCTGGGCCATGGGCCAAGTACATCAACATCTCGCCCGAGTTGCCCGGCGCCATCGACGCCATCCGCGCGTGCCGGCGCCGAGGCCTGGCCGTGTCCATCGGCCATTCCGGCGCGGACCGCGATGCCCTGTTCGCCGCACAGGAGGCCGGCGCCCAGACCATCTGCCACCTCTTCAACACGGGCGCCATCATGCGCTTCAAAGAGCCCGGGGTCCTGGACGTTACGCTCGACTTGCTCGGACTGGCGTCAAGGAGTATCGTGTGTGAGATCATCTGCGACGGCATACACGTCGACCCGATGCTTGTCGGCCTGGTGTATCGCGCCAAAGGCCCCGACGGTATCGCCCTCATCACCGACTCGCTCATGGGTGGTGCTTCAGCCAACGAAGGACAGGTAGTTGAGTCCCCGATGACGCAGTACACCGTGGTAGATGGCGCCGCACGGAATCCGGAAGGAGGCCTGTGCGGCAGTACGCTAACCATGGCCGGGGCGGTGGCCCGTTTCGCGCAGTTTGCACCATGCAGCCTCGTCGAGGCCGCGCGGGCCGGCGCCATGACCCCGGCTCGGCTTCTGGGAATGGACCGAGACTTCGGCTCGATTGCGGCCGGGCGAAGAGCCCTCTTCTGTGTATTGGATCAAGCGCTTGAGCCCCGCCAACACCTAGCGCGAAGGCTCAACGAATACGATGAATCGGAGTGAGCAAGAATATGAGACGCTGCAGGACTTGTGACAAGGGCATGCCAAAAGGCAAAAGCGAATACCGCATCGAGATCAAGCGCCGCGAGGATTTGACGCCTGCCCAGAAGACCCTGATCCAAGAATGGATTGAGGACATCTTCGGTGACACGGAACTCAAACACGAATGGTCCGAACCGGACTGGCACTTCTTCGTACTCGATGGCAACGAAACCGTAAGCTATCTCGCCGTAACCGAACGCTCGGCAACGGTGGACGACCGGGCGGTCAAGTTGGCGGGCGTCGGCAGCGTCATGACGCCCAAAAAACTCCGCGATCACGGACTGGCCAGCATCGCGATGCACCGTGTCCATGCCTTCATCTGTGAGGAACTGAAGGCGGATTTCGGCTTCCTGCTGTGCTCGTACGACCTGGTGCCTTTCTATCGCAAACTCGGTTGGGAACTGATGGATGCCCCAGTCATGTTCGGCCAAACCACCGGCCTCGAATACTGGAACGAAGAGGCCATGGTGTTTCCGTGTGCCGGCCAGGAGTGGCCCGAGGGCGAAGTGGACCTCTGCGGACCGCCGTGGTAGCGGTCGACACAGGAGCCCGGCGAGTTCGCCCGGGGGAGAGGGGAGTCTGACCCATGCGAAACGCGATCTGTTCAGCGATGGCGCCCGCGTTGCTTCTGGCGGCTGGGTTCATGAGCCCCGGAGGCTTGTGTCACGCCGCCGAGGAACAAGATGGCGGCCTCAAGTCGCTCAAGCCGGGCGAGCTGTTCGATAAACTCGACCTGACGCGGCCCGGCATCGAGGCCGTCAAGGAGCGCGTCGACGCCGGCCAACGCGAGGAGGCGCTGGCCGCCCTCTTGGCCCACTACCGCGCAGCGTGTCCTCGCGACCCAATCACCGGTGGCGGACCATTTGAGACGGCCGACCGCACCGTCCATCACGTCTTCCAGTGGGGGCCCTACGAGCCGGCAGACTACGGCCAGGACATCCACTGGGAATGGGATCCGCGCGGTGATATCGAGTGGGTCGCCGCCGTCTACCGATTCTACTGGGCCGCTCCTCTCGCCGACGCGTACCGCGCCACACGCGATGAGAAATACGCCCAGGCCTTTGTCGACCTAACGCGTGACTGGATCGCGAAGCACCCCCTCGAAGATCACGAGAAGACGCACTACGTGTATACGAATTGGCGCGGCTTCGCCTGGCTCGACATCCAGACCGGCATCCGCGCAACCCAGTTGTGTCAAGCGTTCCGCGTCTTCGTCCACGCCGAAGCCTTCACGCCCGAGTTCCTCGGCGTCTTCCTGGCCAGCCTCTACGATCACCAGGTCAAGACCGAGCATCTACCCATGGGCGTCGTCCACAACAAGGCCGTCTTCGAGCAGCGCGGCTTCATCAACATCGCTTACACCTTCCCCGAGTTCAAGGACGCGCGCCGCTGGATGGAACTCGCCATGGGACGCGTCCGCGAAAATTTCCTCGCCCAAACCACCTCCGATGGCGTCCAGCGCGAATGGTCCGCCGGATACCACCTCGGCGTCCTCCGCGATGCCGTCGAGATCATGGAGCGCATGAAGGCCTTCGACATCGAGGTGCCGCAGGATTATCAAGACCGTATCCGCGCCATGTACGACTATATCTTCGCCATGGCCGCGCCCGACCTCAGCTTTCCCATGTTCGGCGATGCCGGGCGCGCCTATCCCTCGCCCGAGAAACGTATTGATATGGAGCTGTACAGTAAGCTGGTTGCGGCGTCCGAGTTGCTCGACGATCCCAAGTACAAGGCCCGCGCCGTACTCGACGCGGAGAACTTGCCGGCGCAAACGAGCTATGCCTTTCACGAGGCCGGCATGTATGCCCTGCGCAACCAGTGGGGACCTGACCAGGTCTATCTCGCTCTCCATTGCTCGCCGCCCGCCATCAGCGGACACGACCAGCCCGATAACGGCACCTTCGAGCTGTGGGCCTATGGCCGCTGGCTCATGACGGATTCCGGCTACTACACCTACGGCCACGATCCCGAGGCCCGAGCATGGCATCGCCAGACCCGCGCGCACCAGACGCTGACCCTCGACGGCAAGGACACGAAAGTGGGAGGGCGCGAGTTGCTATGGCAAGTCGGCGGCGATGGCCCCGACGTGCTCGTCGTCGAGAACGCATCGTACGAGGGCCTTACGCACCGTCGTACCGTGTGGTTCGTTGGCAAACGCTTCTTCGTCCTCCTCGACGAGGCCATCGGCGACGCCCCCGGCGCTCTCGACCTCAACTTCCAATTCGCGCCTGGCGACGTCCACGTCGACCTCGACAAGCACTGCGCCACCACCGCCCACGACGACGCCAACATCATCGTCTGGCAGGCCCCCGACGCCCCCGTGACCGTGGCCCAAGAAGACGGCTGGTTCGCCTGGAGTTACGGTAAACGCACACCAAGAACCGCCATCCGATTCCGCCACAACAGCCCCGCTCCGGCAGCCTACCTCACCATCCTTTATCCCTACCGAGGCACCGACGCCCCCGACATCGGCGCCGCCCTCGCCGACGACTACACCATCGGCGCCGACCACGTCGCCCTCACGGTCGCCACCGCAGATGGCCAGACGTGGCAACTGACGCGGGATCTCACGCGACCTTGAGCCTTGACAGAAATCGTCGGAGGCCATAGTATGGCCGTGTCGTGTGCTGTACGCGTGGGTGGCGGCAGGGAAGGGGTGTCCGGTGATGAAACGTTTCGTTCCGTACGTGGTCTGTCTAGCTTGTTCGTTGCTGTCCCTACCGTCCGCCGCATCGTTGATTGCCGGGTTCGCTACGCACGACGGCGTGGTGATATCCGCAGATAGTCGGCTGGGCCGGGTCACGCCGAGCGGAACACATCAGATTGTCTCGGATGAGCAGACGAAACTCCTCATTCTGCAATCCAGAATACTCGTGGGACTGGCCGGTAAGAGCGATCTGGGCGGGAAATCGGTCTGGCGAACTGTGCAGGAAATTGGCGAGAAAATGCCCTCGAACAAGAACCTGACCGATTTCATGGAGACGATCGCGGGGGAGTTGACGAAGATCCACAAGCGTGAAATCAAGAATCCAACCGACGATGACATCGTGATCATGCTCATCGCCGGATACCAAGACGGCGTAGGGCAGCTTGCCGAGGTCAAGGTCCCCGACAACACGGTAGAGGTACTCAAGACCACCGAGAATCCCGGACTGGCGTGGATTGGCGATGTTGCCATCCCGGCCCGATTGATCCTCGGCGTGGACACGAGGGTTTCGGAGGACAAACGCTGGGATGACGATGAGAGAAAGGCGCTCAAACAGAAGGAGTTTCTCTTCGCCGACAACATCCCGCTCGCCGACGCCGTCGAGGTTGTCCGATTGGCAATCCAAACCAGCATCGACTGGTCGAAGTATTTCAAGGGCACGCTGGATGAGCCGGCGGAATATCACTCAACCATCGGCGGTGCCATCGACATCGCCGTCGTGACACCGACGCACGCATCCTGGATCCAGCGCAAAGAATCCTACACGACACCGCCGGGAGAATGACACGAGGGGGTGTCGATTCGTCCGTTGCTGGGACCGGCTTCACAGCCGCGTCGCAACAAATCCTCCTCTCCGGAACTCTGCGCCTTCTGCGGCCTCTGCGTTAGGATTCATCCATCGCAGAGATGCCGAGAACGCCGAGATACGCAGAGGGATTCCAACTCTAGCCTTGGTTCCTTGAGGGCGGCTGTCTGTCGCCGCTTTCCGCGTGCTATAGTGTTTCGAGAATTCACACGGAAACGTAGGGAACGAGGGGAAACCATGTTGAAGATCATGTTGTGCGCATCGATAGTCACGGGTATTGCGGCGGCGGACATCACGTTGGTGGAAAACGGCGCGTCGCCGTACGCGATTGCCGTCTCGGCGGATCCGATTCCGGCCGAGCAAACGGCCGCGCGAGAACTCCAGGCCTACCTCGCCGAGGTAACCGGCTGCACGCTCGAGATCATCTCGGAACTCGAGAGTCGCGGCACGGGCAGATGGATCATGGTGGGCCCGCAGGCATCCGTCACCGAGGCCTTGCCCAACTTCGACTGGGCCGCCGCCGGCCACGACGGCATCGTCATGAAGACCGCCGGCGACAACATCATCCTGGCCGGCGGCCGCCCGCGCGGCACGCTCTACGCCGTCTACACCTTCCTCGAGGATGTCGTCGGCTGCCGATGGTGGAGTTCTACCGAGCAGTACGTGCCCAAGAAGCCCACGATCACCATCCCGCCGCTCGACGTGACCTACACGCCGAAACTCCGGTGTCGTGAGGCGTTCTATCGCGACGCTTTCGATGGCACCTTCGCGGCACGCTGCAAGTGCAACGGCCATTTCGAGCGCATTCCGGAGGAATATGGCGGTCACTACACCATCCTCGGCTGGTGTCACACGTTCTACCAGCTCTTGCCGCCCGAGGAGTATTTCGAGGCGCATCCGGAGTGGTACAGCGAAATCGACGGCAAACGCGTCAAAGATGGCGCCCAGCTCTGCCTCACCAACGATGAAATGCGCGCCGAATTCACCAAGAAGGCCCTCGAATGGATTCGCCGCGACCCGTCCTCCGGCATCATCAGCATCAGCCAAAACGACTGGCACGGCTGGTGCACCTGCCCGGCATGTCGAGCCGTCGAAGAAGAGGAGGGCGCCCATTCCGGACCGATCATCCGTTTCGTCAATCGCGTGGCCGAGGACGTCGAGAAAGAGTTCCCGGACATGCTCATCGAGACGCTCGCCTACAGCTACACGCGCGAAGCACCCAAGCTCGCGCGGCCGCGCGACAACGTCGTGGTTCGCTTGTGCTCGATCGAGTGCTCGTATTCGCAGCCACTGGGAACCGGGCCGCAGAACGAGACGTTCAAACGCGATATGGACCAATGGAGCGCCATGGCGCATCATCTCTACATCTGGGACTACGTGACGAATTTCTGCAACTACATTCAGCCGCATCCCAACATGCGCGTCCTCGCACCGAACATCCGATTCTTCATCGATCACAAGGCCATCGGCCTATTCGAGCAAGGCGACTCGGGCTGTTCGTGCAGCGATTTCCCGGAACTCCGCGCGTGGGTGCTGGCCCATCTCATGTGGAATCCGGATCGCGACGAGAACGCGCTCATCAACGAGTTCCTGGACGGCTACTACGGTCCGGCCGCCCAACCGCTCCGGCAGTACATCGATCTGATTCACAACGCCGTCGAGGCGTCCGGCATCGCGCTCCGCTGCTACATGCCTGACACCTCCTCCTGGTTCACGCTTGAGGCCATGAACCGCGCCTCCGAGCTATTCGACGAGGCTGAGCGCGTTGCCGCCGGCGATCCGGCGCTCGTCAGACGCGTCCAGCGCGCGCGCATGCCCCTCGACCACGCCTGGCTCGGCCGTTACCACGCGCTCCGGCGCATTGCCGCCGCCGACGGCCTCGAGTTCCGAGGGCCCAAAGATCCCGTGGCCGCCTGCGACCAATTCATCGAGCGCGCCCACGCCTTCAACGTCGGCAGCTATCGCGAAGGCGCGCCCTTCGAGCAGTACGAGCCGCTCCTCCGCAGTCGCTTCCGCCCGCCATGCGCGCCGCCGGAGATCTGCGCTAATTTGCCCGAATCCAAGTGGATCGACGTCCAGGACAACGAGTTCCGGATGGCCGGCTTCGGCAATTGGAGCACCTTTGCGGACGACGCGAAGGCCTCGGATGGCAAGGCGGCGCGTATGCCGGCCAGCCATCACGAGTGGGCCGTTCAGTACCCATGTTCGGCCGATTGGGCCCGCCTCGGTGCAGTTCGGTGTTACATCCTCGCTCGATGCAATGCCAAAGCGGCCTCAGGCAACGCCTTCCAGCTCGGGATATACGACTCGGAGGCGGGCGTCGGCGTGGCCAACACGGTCGTCCGCATCGAAGACAGCGCGGGGGAGAGCTACCGTACTTTCGACCTCGGCGTCCACGCGCTGACACCGAGCATGTACTTCTGGGTGGCCCCCATGGGCAACCCTGAGGAAGTCGACGCCGTATACGTAGACCGCATGTTCTGTGTCCAAGAGCCGTAGCGTGCGCCGTCCGGATAGGAGGGAAATCGATGGTGATCAGTGCCTTGTCCATGGCGTTTCTGGCGGCGGCGGCCGTGGTCCACACACCGTCGGAGATCGTAGCCTCCTCAGACTCCGGCGACAAGTACGCGCCCGTTCGGGCAGCCGACAGTAATCGCAACACACGGTGGGCCAGTGCGAACTACGCCGCACTGCCTCAGTGGATCGAATTCCGATTCGCCGAGCCGGTTTCCCTGGATACCGTGATACTCGATATGCCGGTCGACACGCTCTACAGCCCCTGGAAAGACGTCGATCTCGAGTTCAGCAGCGGCGATCCCATCTCGAAATCCATCGAGCCCGACCAGACGCATGCCGTGTTCCGATTCGAGCCGCGCTCAACACAGCGTGTCCGCGCCGTCATCCACTCGGTGCACGCCGACCGCAATTATGTCGGCCTTGTCGAGGTGATCTTCGCGTCGGATCCCGACGGCGGCCTGTGGAAGGCCATCTGCAACCGCACGCGATTGGCGAAGGGCGAGATCATCGCGCGCGGGCGCGCCGATCACCCCTGCGTCACCGTCACGCCGGACGACATCCGCGAGGCACAGCGCCGCATCGAACGCTACGACTGGGCCAAGAAGGAGCGCGACCGCATCATCGCCGATGCCGACGAATGGCTGTGCGAATCCGATGCCTATTGGCTCCAATTCCTGCCCAAGCCCGGCGCGTGCTACGCCTACGGACGCACCGGATGCCCGATCTGCGGCGGCAGTTTCGGCACGTGGCACGGCGCGCGGTGCTCGTGGGACAAGCCCTTCAAAGCCACCTGCTCGAACGGCCACATATTGCCCAACGACGAGTATCCCGATGACGGAACCGGCTATTGCGGGCCGGACGGGCGAATCTTCCTACCCATCGGTGTCTGGAACGCTTGGGTTACCGAGCAATGGACGCAGAACGCCCTTCCCGCCCTGTCCGAGGCCTATCTCCTCACCGGCGACGAACGCTATGCCTCTCGCGCCACACTCCTCCTCGACGCCCTCGCGTCCATCTATCCCGAGTCCACGAGCGGCTCCTGGGACTATCCCAGCGATCCGCCCAGCGGGCGTCTCTGCCGCCCGTGGTACCAGGTCGCGCGAACGCTCGTACTCTACGCGGACTACTTCGATTTCCTGTTCCACAGCCCGGCCATGGACGCGCCCTCGTTGCGCCAACCGGAAGCGGACGGCGCGCGCCTGACACGGCGCGAGAACATCGAGCGCAACCTGCTGCTCGACGGCGCATACTACTGCTACTCGCACACCTTCGACGCGCGCCTCACCAACGGCCACGCCGACTACATGCGCGGCGCCCTCGCCGTCGGCTGCGTCCTCGACGCGCCGGCCTACGTCCTCAACGCCGTCGAAGGCCCCTTCTCCATCCACACCATGCTCGCCAACAACACCGACCGGGACGGACGCTACTACGAAACCTCGATCAGTTACGCCCTCCACGCCCGCAACCTCTACCTGACCTTCGCCATGCCGCTCCGGAACCTCCGCAGCGCCGAGTATCCCAACGGCATCAACCTTTACGATGACGCCCGGTTTCAGTCGTGCATGCTCCTGCCGGACCTCCAATCCCAGTTGGCCGGACGCATGCCGAACTTCGGCGACATGGCCCCGGACACCGGATACCGGCCGTGGCCTAAACAACCCTTCTCGGATAATGACTACCGCTACCTCGAGCACCTATGCGCCGGTGTCTCCGACGTGACCAAACGCGCCGAATTCGCCCGCGCCCTACGATGGCTTGCCGACGGCGACCTCGACGCGCTCCGCGCCGCCGCACCCATGGGAAGCTGGCTCCTGTGGCACGCCGCCGATGTCCATGATGGCGACGCCACACTCCCCAGCGGCCTCGACGCGCGCGTTTACGGCTCGTGGGTGGCCGGTATGAAAGGAATCGCCTTCGTCCGCCGCGACCAGCAGGCCGCGCTCCTGCGGTACGGCCCCTCCCTCACGCACGGCGACCTCGACGACATGGGCCTGCTCTACTACGCCAACGGCTACGAACTCAGCTACGACATCGGCTACGGATTCGGCAGCACCCATGTTCAGTGTGGATGGGGCTCGCAAACCGTCAGTCACTGCCTCGTGACCGTCGACGAAACCTCGCAATGCGTCGGCTCGACGCCGACCTCGGGCGGCAGCCTCGAGTTCTTCGCCGAACTGCCCAGCGCAATGGTCATGCAAGCCGACAGCGCCCGCAGCTACGCGTCTCTCGGCGTCACGGAGTACCGGCGGACCACCGCCCTCGTGAACACCGGCGGCTATCTCTTCGATGTGTTCCGCGTGACGGGCGGCCACCGGCACGACTACGGCTGGGGCAGTCTCGGAACCGACCTCGAACCCTTCGGCGTCGACGGCATCGAAGCGCGGGAGGGAAGCCTCGCCGAGGGCGTCGCTTGGGGCGAAAAGATCCTGCCCGAGGGCGACATCGAAGGCTATCCCAACAAGCCGTACTGGAATCCGCCGCCCGGAAACGGCTACGGCTTCTTCTACCATGTCCGGCAAGGCACGCCCGAGGCCGACGCCGAGTGGGGGGGGACCTGGGCCATCGACGGGCCGGCGCCGGCACGATTCCGCGCGCACCTCTGCGGCGATCCCGCCACAGCCGTCTTCGCCGACGCCCCCGGCCTCTATCCGAGCTACAGCAACGCCAGTTACATCCTCGCCCGCCGCTCAGCCGAAGGAGACGCGCCACTTGAAAGCACATTTGTCGCCGTGTACGAGCCCTTCGCCGGTCAGGCGTTGCACTACGACTTCGACTACCGGGATCTCGCGCAGAATCTCCTCGAGAGCTCCGTGCCGAAGGAGATCAAGGACAGCCTGGGCGTGATCTACCTGCGCGGCACGCAAGTCGGCGACTCGATGACCTTCCGCGTCCATCTGGACGCCGAGAAGCCCCCGATGCTCAACATGCACTCGTACAAATCGCCGATCTACGCCACGATCCAAGTCGAATGGGACGGTGCGCCCGTCGGCGATCCCGTTGGCCTGACCCAACGCGACATCTCCGGGCCGGACATGTCGCCCATCGGTGTGGTAGACGCAAGCCCCGGCGATCACACCGTCACCTTCCGCATCGCCGAGGGCGAAGGCCTGCATCTCGGCCTTGCCGGCATCAGTTTCGGCGAGACGCATGCCGTGCCGCCCGAACCCATCATCGAGTCCGTACGCCGGCTCGGCCAGGGCGGCGCCGAGGTACGACGCGTAAACGGCACCGTCGACCTGCTCTTGTCCGGTAAATATGAGGGCATCTCCGCCTACGGCGACGTGGTGTTCGACGGCGATTTCGCTTTCGTCTCGGGCGACGGAGAGGCCATCGCCACGGTTGAAACCCTCGGCTGCAACACACTGACGATCGCCGGCAACGCGTATGCCGCCGGTCCGGCCGCCTTCGTCGCACACGTGCTGGCGGTCGATCTCGACGCGCGTATGGTCACGCTCGATGCCCCGTTGCCTGACGGACTGGATAATCGGGTGGCCGTGTTCAGCCATCCCGATTGGGCCGTATCCAGCGCCTACCACGTGGCCCGCGCCGAAGCGGATCGACTGTACCTGCACGCCTCGACGTTGTGCATCGGCTGCGGCCGTGTGTCGGCCGTCAACGACGCCAACTGCGTCGTGTCCGACGTGCCGCACGAGTACCTCGGCGCCCATGGCTGTGGATTTGTCGACGGAAAGCGTCTACGCGCAGACTCCGGATTCGAGACGCGCATCGCCCGCACCGAACCGACCGCGCCGCTCAAGATCTACGTCGACGACGCCTCCGGCCTCAGCCCGGGTACGGCATTCGACTACATCGACCTGTCGCCCGGCGACGAAGTCCGCATCTCCCTGATAGCGGCGCGCTGAACGGCGCCCCTCACAGGAATCCGAGGCCCGCCGAACGGCCAAGGGCGTAGCGCGCGTCCACGTCCTCACCGCCGCAGACGCGCCATTCCGGCGCGCGCTCGACGCCATCGCCGAATCCGCAGACATCGAGTGCCGACGGCACGCAATCATAAAGCCGGGTGAACAACACGCGGGCCGGCAAGACGTCTCCGTACGTGAGACCCAGGCGTCGAAGCACCTCGAGATCCTTGAGTTCATCGCGCAGCGCCATACTCTTGCCGCCGAGGCAACGCGCCGAGGACGGCTCGAAGTGGGGACAGGGCGGACAGATCATACACGGGCCGCACACGAGGCGGATGGGGATCTCCGGGTGGGCCTGAATCACCTCGATGGCCTCGAACAGATTGTCCTCATCGATAGGTTCAAGCGCGTCGCGGCCGCCATGGAAACACGTCATACACATGAGATGGTGCGGCCGAATATCGAGCGTCTCAGCCGTGCGTATCGCCTCCACGGACAGCGCCTTGGCCCCCCTCATCTCGGCGACGCCGCGTGGCGGAATGATGGCCGCGATCCCCTTAGCCCGACCGGCCTCGTAAGGACACTGCTCGCGCGGCACGCCGTCCGCAAACCAGAGAATGCCTTCCCCGGTCTCGACCCGATCCAGTAGGCGCTCGAACAGATCGATAGCCGGTCGCGTATCACCGGGCATCAGCCCCATACGCTGAAGAATCGCGAGATCCGCGCGCACCTGAAATGGCGCGTCCGCCGCCTCCGAATGCGGGTTCTGGTACGCATAATCACTCCTCACGTGACACCGCAACGTGAGCGGAAGGGCAGGGGAGCGGCGGACATTCCGGAGAATGGCCGTCAAGCGCAGATCGCCGAGATCATTTTCCCCGCGCCCCTCGCCAATCCGCGACACAATGTCCATCAACTCCCGCGGTCTGATATCTACGGAACCGAACTCTTGCATGGCTCAACCGATCCTTTCCGAATCCGAAGCGGAAGTAGGGAATCTATCCCATGCCATTGTATGCCCGCGCTCGCCCTGTAACAACGCAAGAAGGGCGAGGCCCCGAAGACCTCGCCCTTCGTCACACCCTATGCCCTTCGCGGCTACCGCTCGAGCGACCTCCGCCGCCGCGCCCACAAGCCCAGACCCCCAACCGCCAGCAGCGCCAGCGCGACAGGCCACCAGGCCACCGGAAGGTTCGACTTCACGGTGAACGGCGGACTCAGATCCGAAGGCGGCGCCGCGTTACCGGCCCGATCCATCGCCGTGCCGGAACGCGTGATCTGAACCTGAACAACACCCAATCCAAGGTTCGAGTCCCGGAGATCCGAGATGATGATCTTCCGCTGCGTCGTGCTGACCGTCTCGACCTCGATCCTCGGCGCATGAAGATCCTTGCCCGACGTGTTGACCAGCGTCACGTCGGCCGCCGCCAGGGTGATCGACCCTTCGTTCAGATAGCGGTCGTAGTACGTCACGATGAACTCGACCGGCTCCTCCGCCGTCACCGCCGGCTCCGGTTCGCTGAACAGGATCTCCGGCGGCGTGTTATCGATGATCGTAACCTCGCCTTCCACACTTGAACTGAGTTTGTTGTTGTACAGGTCGCGCACATCCGACGCCACATTCACCAGGAAGCTGAAGTTGCCATCACCGCCCACACTCGGGAACGTCACGTTGTACGTCATGTGATCGCCGATGTCAACCACGGTGATCGACGACCCGTACGTCACGTCCTCCGTCGTCATCATCGTGAGGTCGTCCATCGCGTTGAAGTTTTTCATCGGCTCGCTGAACCGAACGCGATACTCGATCTCATCCAGGTTCGTCGGGCTTGGGGTCAACGCCGTAATGGCCAGGCACTTCGGCTGGATCAGGTCGCGCACGATCGTCACCTCGGCGCTCTCCAGCGTCGCCGCCAGCGGATTGCCGACCCGATCGACGATGTCGTGATAGAGACTCACCGACATCTTCATCGTGCCGTCGCCCGTAATGCCGTTGAAGGTCACCGTGTACGCATCCGCCGGGCCGACCGCCGGAAGAATCTGCGTGTTGGTGTGCAATACGTCGCCCGTCTCCGTGATCAGCACGTCGTGGTCATCGAAGTTGAGCACCGCTTCGCTGAAGGCCACCGCAAAGTCCAGGCTCACTTCCATCGTCGGGCCAAGCGTTTCGGGCGTGATCGCCGACACCACCGGACCCGTGTTGTCGATCTGAATCGCCGGATCGCTCACGAGGATACCGCCCGTGAGAAGGTTGCCCGGCAGATCGTGGATATCCGACGGCATCACGAAGCCCAATTGCAGCATGCCGTCGCCCGTGATGCCCGAGAGCGTCACCGTGTACGTGTCCTCGAACTCCACCATCGGCGCAATCACCGGCGTATTCGCCACGAGAACCGTACCGGTCGTGATCACGTTCAGGTCGCTCGGATCGAATGCCGTCACGTCGGTGCTGAACTGGACCACGAGCTCGATGGCGTCCGCGCGCGTCATCAACACGCCCGGCTCCGTCCACCACTCCGGCCCGGCCGTGTTCGGCGCAATATCCAGCACGCTCAACGCCGTCTGGTCGATCGTGATGGGAATACACCAGACGCTGTCCGCCAGCGCGTTCCCCGCACGATCCACGATGTCACCGGCCGTGCTCACCGCCAGCGCCAGCGTCCCGTTGCCGTCGATACCCGTTACCTTCACCGAATACGTCGCCGCCGGCCCCGTCGCGGGCGACACCTGCGTACCCGTATGCACCACGGTGCCCGTCTCGTCGAAGTCCAGGTCATCGTTGAAGTGGATCACCGCCTCCGAGAACAACACCGTGAACGTGACTTGCGTCGCGGCCGTCGGCCCGGTGATCCCGTGCGTGATGCTATAGGCCGTGGGCGGCGTGTTGTCTACCGAGAACGTCAGACTTGTCGCGGCGGCATTCGTGTTGCCAAGGGTATCCCACGCGCTACCCGGCGGCACCGTAATACTGATCGTGCCGTCGCCCTGGCAGCCATCAAGCGTGACCACGGGATGCCGTGTCGCCCCATGCTCGATCGACACCGTCGGCGTACCCACAATGCCCGCGCTCGCGTTCACCGTAACCGCCGTGAGGTTCGCGCTGTTCCAGTCGAGGTCGTTGAAGTGAACGTTGATCAGAACCGACCCGTCCTCGTTCACCAACGTCGGCGTCGGCGAGTCGAACACGGCCAGCGGCCCCGAATTGTCCACCGTGACCGAACTGCTATACACCAACGCGCCCGGACCCGTGTCATGGTTGCCCGCCGCATCGTACGACGTGTCGGCCGCCACCGTGATCCGTACCTGACCGTCGCCTTCGAGATGGCTCACCGTCACCAGCGCCGGATTCGACGATGCGTCTACGCTCACATCCCACGTCGGCGAGACGCCGCCCGACGGCGTCACAAACACGTCATTCGCCTTCAAGGTAATGGTGATGGCATGCGCGTCGGTGTACTGGACCGGGAACGTCACCGAGCCATAGCGATTCACCTTGTTATCGCCACTCGGCGGGCTGAGCACAGGCACTCCGAAGGTCACGACCGGCCGCGTATTGTCGATCACCACCACATCCGGTACCGCCGCCGAAGGCGCCAACGGATTGCCCACCGTGTCTTCCACATCGCAAACCGTGTCATCCACGATGAAGCTCAACGCGCCATCGCCGGTCGCGCCCACCTCAACGAGGTACGTATCGGGCGAGGCCGTGGCCCGCAGACTGAAGGTGTTGCGCAGCACGGTACCGGTGGCCGTGAACAACAGGTCGTCGACGCTGTCGAAATTGACGACCGCCTCGTCGAAAGCCACCGTGAACTGCGCCGTGGCCGAGGCGTTGATCGGGCTCGCCGTGTCCAGCGTGATCGACTGCACCACGGGCGGCTGGCGATCAAGCGTGTACCATTCATCGCCTGCACGAGGCGCCGTCATCGCGTTGCCGAGCTCGTCTCCGATACCAGTCGTATCCACGAGGTCAACGGTCAGATCACCCTCGCCCGGCACCGTGTCGAGCGTCACCGTCCAGATGGCCGTCGGGGCCGTGCCGGAGACGCCGGCGATCGTCGCCGCGCTCTGGTCTAGCGTGCCCACCGCCGCGAAATTGGCCGGCGACACGCCCACCACCGGCTCGCCGAACGTTACCGCAAATGTGACCTGCGGCGCATTCGTCACGGCCTCGGGCGGATCGAACCGCGCAATCGAGACCGCGGCCGGGCCCTGGTTGTCGACGACGACACTGCCCTTGATCCCGGACGGCTCGAGCGGATTACCGATCAGATCCCGCACATCCGACGTGGCGTTCACGCCGAACTCGAGCAGACCGTCGCCCGTCAAGCCGTTGAACGTCACCGTATAGATGTCGTGCCCACCCAGATCGGCGATGAGGATCGGCGTGCTATACGTCAGCGACCCCACCGGCGCAATTTCCACGAACAGGTCCGAATCCTCGCCGAAGTTCAGCACGACCTTGTCGAACGTCACCGTGAACTGAACCGTCGAGCTCTGCGTCGGGCTTCCGGTATCGTTGGTGATCGCGATGACTTTCGGCGCCTGCCGATCCACGTAGTACTGCTCGCCCGTGCTATACGGCGTCGTCATCGCGTTCGTCGCTTCATCCGTGATGCCGGCAAGGTTCTGATCCAGGTCGATCCCGAGATACCCGGATCCCAGCGCCGTCTCGACCGTCACCAGCCAATCCGTACCGGCACCCGTGACCGCGGACACCGTCGACGCCTGCTGGCCCGGGTCCGCATGGATCGAGAAGTCCGTTTCATCCAGGCCAAACACGGCCTCGTTGAACGTAACCGCAAACACGACCTGCCCGGCGTTCGTCATCTCCTCAATCGGGCTATGCCGGACAATCCCGGTCACGTACGGCGCCTCAAAGTCGAAGACGTACGCTTCGTCCCCGGCACGCCCGGTGAGCATCCAGTTGCCCAAGGCGTCGAGGACCGTCGTCAGGCTCGAATCGAGATCCACCGTCAGCGTGCCCGATCCGGCCGCCGCGTTCACCGTCACCGTCCAAGCCGTACCCGCCCCGCCGACGCTGTCGATGGTCGCCGCCGTCTGCGCGTCCGTGCCCACCGGCGTGAAGTTCCCGGGCGTCAAGCCCGTCACCGGCTCGTCGAACGTCACCGCGAACGTAACTTGCGCCGCATTCGTCCGCTCCGTCACCGGCGAGGACCGTAGGATCGACACCACCGTCGGCGCCTTGCGGTCGATGGTGTAGGTCTGGCCCGTCGTGTACGGGGTCGACATCGGATTGCCGACGTCATCCGTAATAGCGCTGAGGTTCTGATTGAGATCAATGCTCAGCGTCCCGACGCCGCCGTTGACCGTAGCCACTTGGACAAACCACGCCGCGGCCGGAAGTGCGCCCAGCGGCGTCACGGACATCACCGACGCACCCACCTGGCCGCCGGTGGCGTCAATGGTGAAGTTGTTGGGCAACACGTTCGTCACGCCGTCGATGTCGGTAAACAACACCAAGAACGTGACCTGCGCGGCATTGGTCTCTGCCACAAGAGGGGAGGAGAACTGGATAGAGGATACCGCCGGTGGAATATGGTCGATGCGATAGGCCTCCGACACGCCCGAGGCCGTTTCCATGGCGTTGCCCACCGAGTCCACCACGTTCGACAGATTCTGGTCGAGAACGATGGTCAACTGGCCGTCACCGGCCAGCGTCTCCACTTCAACAATCCACGCTTCGTCCACACCCGTCACGTCGACGATCGAGACACCGGACAGGCTCCCTGTCCCCGTTGCGCGGAAACAGTCCTCGGCCACGCCGCTCACCGACTCGTTGAACGTCACCGCGTACTTCACACGCGCCGCGTTCGTCTTTTCCGCCGACGGAATGTGCCGCACGATGCTGAGCACCTCGGGCGGCTGCCGGTCGATAATGTAGGTTTGGCCCGTCGTGAACTCCGTCTCCATGGGATTGCCCACGGCGTCCGTGATCAGATCGAGATTCTGGTTCAGCCGAAGGGCCAGCGTGCCCATGCACGGGATCGCATCTACCGTTACCGTCACCGTCCAGGTATCGTCCGCGCCCGAGACGTCCGTGATCGTCTCGCCGCTGATTGTGCCGGTCTTGACCAGCGAGAAACTCCCCGCCGCGACACCGTCCACCGCCTCGTCGAAGGTCACCGCGAACGTGACTTCCGTTTCGCTCACACGCTGCGCCGTCGGCGATCCCCGATTGATGCTGGCCACCTCCGGCGCCACACGGTCGATATGATACGCCTGGCGAGGGAAGAACGGTGACCCGCTGACCATAGCATTGCCCAGCAGATCCGTGATGCCCGCCACCACACTGAGCTGCACGCTCAGATCGCCCTCGCCCGGCACGGTATCCACCGTGACGTACCATACATCGTCGGCACCGGACACGCCGCTCACCGCCGCGCCCGTCTGACCGGCCGTCACCCACGGCGCGAAGTTGCCTTCCCCCACACCAAGCACCGCCTCGGAGAAGACCAGCCTGAAGGTCACCTCCGTGGCGTTGGTCCACTCATCGACGGGATCGAAACGGGTGACCTCACGGAGCGTGGGCAGCTTGCGATCGATCGTGTAGATCTCATCGCCCACGTGCGTGGCCGTCATCGCATTATTCTGGCCATCCTGGATACCGGCCGCGTTCGCGAGATCCAGTCGGATCGTGCCCTCACCGCTGGCCGTGGACACGGTCACGTAGTAATCGCTACCCGCTCCCGTCAATTGCGTGATCGCGACGCTTGGGCTGGCTTGGTCGTCGGTCTTCGTCAGCGTGAAATTCCCGGTACCCACGCCCGTCACGGCCTCATTGAAATGGACGCGGAACTGAACCGTACTCGCGTTCGTCGTCTCCGCGAGCGGATTGTTACGGTTGATGTATTCGCACTCCGGTGGATAGAACTCGGTCTCGTCCGCGCCAATGTCGCGCGGCGTCAAGTCCGGTAAGGGACGATCGTCGCCGTCGATATCTACTTGCTGATTGGAGCTCCCCGCAGCCTCGAGCGCCGCTGTGCTAGACGCCGTGAGATGGCCGTCCAAGGTCAGATGCGGATCGCCGATCGCCGTATCGGCCGGCAACGCAGGAAAGCCGTGACCGTCGGCACCATCCCACGCCAGATTCGTCCAACCGGCCGTCACACTCGGCGTCTGGTTCGACGCCCCCGAAACCGTGGCCGAACTGTCCACAATACTGGCATCCACTTGGAACGAATCGGTCGGCATGACATTCATCAGGTAAGCTGCCGTCGGCCCGAACATCGTCGTATGGCGAAGGCGCGCCGTGCCTGCGCCGGTATGCCCACCGGCCCCCGGTCGCATGTCAATGTACGCATCGAACTCGTTGCCCGCATCGATAGCCGCCGCGTCGCCCCGCCAGACAGTGTTCCACGAGTATACATAAGGCCCAAAGACTAATGACGCCCCCGTGTCCCCCGACCAGAATCGGCCCGCGCCGTTAGACCAATCACACTGATGGTAGTTCACGCGCGGCGATTCCGTCAGCGTGCCCCACGCACAGTCCACCCCCGCAAACGGCGTCTCCTCCGTTGCCCGACAACGACGGAAGGTGATCTGACCCGAGTGAAGACGCGCCAGCACCCGCGTCCCCGTCCCACTGCCGCCATTCGTGATCATCGGATCGAAATCCACGAAATACCCCGGAATCACCTCGCTACTATCCGTCATGCCGAGCACTTGGACCACCGACGTGCTGTTTCCGATGTTGAACGCAATGGTCCCGCACTGACCGGTGAAGGTCGGCCGGTAGAAGTTGTAGGTCGTCTTGCCGCTCAGACCATCCAAGAGATACCGAGACGGGCCGCCCGTCCGGAACGTGCAATCCCGAAACGTCAGCGTCGAGTTCACATCCGTGGACGGCTTCTGCGTAACACAAATCGACGGTACGGCCGGGCTGTTCTCGATCTTGCAGCTCTGCGCCGTCAAGTTCACGTTCTGGTGATAGATCCGTGCAATCGCGTTCGCCTGCGAGAAGTCGCAATTCACCAGATTCCACACCAGCCGGTTCCCCGAACCGCCCAACTCCACCACTGCCGACGACAGATTCGACGCCGAGCCCCCCTTGAACTTCACGTTCGTCAGTGTATTCGTTGGTGTAATCATTCCTGTCGGCGCGTTGTTCCAGACGATCCATTGCCCCGTGTAGCTACCCTTGTCCAGCTCTACGTGGTCGAGTGTCAGCGCCCCCAACGTCGATGTGTTCCCACTCGTGATCACCGGCGTGCTTCCCGCATTGTTAATCAGCCGGATCGGCTCGGCTGCCGAGCGGCCCAGAATTGTCAGGGTACCCCCTAGCACAATGTTACAGCGGAACACGGGCCCGCCAACCGTGGTCTTGGTGATCGTGATCGGACCTGGATCCATCGTCACGCCGGCTGCCATGATCGTCAGGGGATAGGTGATAACGCACGGAGCACCGTCGGCCGTGTACTCATTGCCGGTCAGAATAAGAGTGTCGGGATCTGGGGTCCCGTTAGCATCGTTGATCGCTTGTTCCAGCGTCCCCACCCCCTCCGACACATCCCTCGTCCATGCGCGCGCGTCGACGTGAACGAGAACGACGAATGCGACGGCGAGGACTACGATACACATAGTTATAGAATGTCTTGACATGATGCCTTACTCCGGTGGATGCCAGTCATAAGGGCAACTCCTACCCCGCAGGGATTATACGCTTGGATGCGGGATTTGCAAAGGGTTATTTTCGGTAATTTATGCTTTTTCGCAGAAAGACACGCCCTCCCTACTCAGTAAACGCCGGGATCACTAGCCCTATTCCCTTCTCGATGGGCCGCATGCCTGCAACCGAGACACCCCAATCGGGTATTATCCCTCCAGAAGGAACAAGGCCTGTGCGCATTCCGCTGTACCTCATCGCCCTCGTCCTCCTCGCGGTATCGTCCCCGGCCGCAGCCTGGGGGCCCGTCACCCATGCCTACCTGGCGGCGCGCATCACCGGCTCCGAGGACCCCGCTGTGCTGTACGGATCGATGTTGCCCGACTGCAACGGGGGCCTCCTTTACAACAAACCGGCCAACAGCGCTCTCAAACACCTGACCCACTATGAATTCGACCGCCTTGCCCCCAGCGCTATGGCCACCGGTTTCACCACCCACAACGGAGCGTGGGGCACGGACCGGTACGCCCATATCTACTACGACACCTCCGCGCCCGAGATCTACTCGACACGGAAGATGAAGGCCCTCTGTAGCGAGTTCGGCTTCACGATGCAAGATGCCGAGAACGTCTTCGAAGGCGTGATCGAGTATTTCATCCGAATCGACCAGGGGGCGGCGTTGGTCGAGAAGGCGGCCAAAGCCGCGGAAGCGGCGGCCTTCGAGGAGGCCATGATCGCGGCCTATGCCCAGCCCATGACCGAGCGCGTGGCCGGCATGACCCTCGAGCAGGCCCAGGCCGAGGTCCGCAAGGCGGTCCAGGGCTTCCGCGTGGTGAACAAAATGTACACCGAGGAGCTTGCGCGGCGAAGCGACAACGACGTGCGCAAGTATCTACCCATGGCCCTAGCCCCAGCCATGAAGTGCGATACGGCCACCTGCGACCGGTACATCACTCGCTGTATCGACTTGTGCCGCAAGGACTACCAGGCCGAGATGGATCGAATCGTAGGGGAAGTCCGTGCCAAAATGGAATCCCTGCCTCGGCACGCCCCATTCATGGTACACAAAGGAGACTAATGCCGATGCGTCGCTTCCCGATTGCTTTGGGTGTGGGCCTGGTCATGTCCTTCCAGGCATGGGCCTGGGGTCCGGCCACCCATGCCTACCTCGCCATGAAAATCACCGGACAGAAATCGCCCGATATCATCTACGGCGCCATGGCCCCCGACATGAGCATGGGCGCCCTGTTCGACCAGGATCTCAGCAACCGCCTCGCCAACCTGACCCACGGCAAGTTCGAACTCCTAGCTCCCAGCGCGTTTGCCACCGGATTTGCCACGCACAACGGCCTCTGGGGCGCCGATTCCTACGCCCACACCCATCACAGCAGCGACGATACCGAGGCCTACGCCACCCGAAAGGTCCATCAGCTCATGGACGAGCTCAACATCTCCCACATGGACGCCGAAGGGTATTTCGAGGGCGCCGTCGACCTCCTGGTTCGATTCGAATACGGTCCCGAACTCAGTCGCATCATCCTCGAGAGCGCGAGCGGATCCAGCCATGCCGACGACATGGCGGCCGCCTTCGCCAAACCGCTCGCCGAGGCCAGCCAAGGCATGTCCGAGGAGGCCGCCGCCGAGGCCATTCGCAAGGCCGTCGCCGTATTCCAGTTCGGGGCACAGTACTACGGCCGCCAGACCATGCAGCCCGACGAAAACCTTCGGAAGGTGGCTATCATGACCATCCGGATGCGAAAGGCCTGCGACATGGCCACGGCCGAGAAGTGCTTCGAACGCGCCCTCGAGATCTGCCGCGGCGATTACGTCCAGGAACTCGACCGGATCGCCGGTACCATCCGCGTCAAGATGAAACAGGACCCCCGATACGCGCTGCCCTAGCCCGCCCACGCCCTTCAAATCTCCCGCCTCCACACGATCATCAAGGGCATAACGCGCATCGCCCCGCTGTCGTGCGCCCCATCGATCGACGCAGGGCGCGAGGAGGAGGGTGTATAATGCCGTTGACACGGAGGAACGAGCGGCCATGGCCCGAGGCGATCATGTGCGCGTGAAGCGAACCGGCTACTGGCACCACGGTATCGACTGTGGTGACGGGACCGTCGTCCATTTCGCCGGCACCGCCAGCGAGAAGAGAAACGCCGTCGTCGTTCGGACCATCATGGCCGACTTCGCCAAGGGGGGCGTCGTCGAGGTCGTCCGACACCGCAAGCCCGACGATCCGGACACCGTCGTACGCCGCGCCGTCAGTCGTCTCGGGGACACCCGCTATCACCTGCTGCGCAACAACTGCGAGCACTTCGCCCGCTGGTGCGTTTCCGGGCATTCGCGGAGCAGACAAGTTCAGCAGGCCTGTGTCGCGGCGGGGGGCGTATTCCTAACGGTGGGCGGCACGGCGCTCACTGTCGCCGCCCGTCACATCATCCGACGCCGACTCGGCCTCGCACGCCGCGCGTCCCGCACCTGAAACCATCTCGGCCGTGACGGAACGGCGTGGACCAAGCGGCCCACAGCACCCTCAGGGGCGCGCGTCAGGTTGCCAGGAACCTCGCCGCGTAATCCGCCGCGTGTTGCCTCACCTCATCGCCCATAGCATCCGGCTGCTCGAAACCCCAAATGTGAAGACAGCCGCCGTCCTTGGCCTTCATGAACCTGACCAGGGCCTCGAACAGCTTCATGGGGTGTTCCGCGTTGTCTTCCTGAGGCCCGCCGGAGGTCAGCACCAAACCCAGGGGCTTGCCTTGCAGCTTGGTTTCATAGTCGGGATCGTGGATGAAATCGCCCACAAGGTAAATGGTGCGGTCGATCAGAGCCTTGAGCTGCGCCGGGAATCCCCAGCAGAACACCGGCGCGGCCAATATGATCCCATCCGCCGCCGCCATCGCGTCCATGACTTGAATGCCCGTCTCGGTGGGATCGGGTGGCCCGGCCATGTCCGAATACTCGAAACCCCGAACCGGCCGATCCGCGAGGTTCACGCGATCGACGCTCGGACCGGCCGACCTCAGGGCATCTTCCACCCAAGCCAGTACCTGGGCCGAATTCCCGTCGTTTCTTGGGCTGCCTAGAATGGTCATGATGTTCATCGGCTGTGTCTCCTTACTGCTTGCATCGCCCCACGCGTTTCCGGGATTATGTCACATGGATACGAGATCAGCCAAGAGCGCTGCGATCATCGAGTCGAACGCGCTCAAGCAAGAGAGGGGAACTATGATGTCCGGACGCAATCATCCATGTCGCACGATCGCCCTGCTGGCCGCCGCGGTGGCCTTGGCCCTGGCGGCCACGGCCCAAAAGGTCCCGGTGGTTAATCCGAGTTTCGAGGAAGGCGCCGACGGACCCACGGGATGGACCCTGTCCGGTGGCCAAGGCGGATGGATCTCGGAGGCCGCCGACGGCCATCGCGCCGTGGCGGTTACCGGTGGCGGCGGTGCGGGCGAGAACAACTACTGGCGTTCCGACCCGGTTCCGCTCGAGCCCAACACACTGTACATGCTCCAGTTTCAGGCGCGCCAAGTCAGCGGGAGTGGGGGATGCCCGACGAGCGGGCCGGTCTTCTGCAACCGGGATCTCGGAGGGCTATCCGAGGATTGGACTGCCTTCCGGTCGATATTCCTCACGCCCGCCAAGGCAAATCCGGCTGAGTTATGGATTCGGTTCGGGCAGTGGGAAGTGAATGGAACCGTCGCCTACGATGCCGTGTCGTTGACCCGCGCCGAGCCGGTATACCGAGTCCGAGACGGCATCGCCCTCGGCGAAGGCGAAACCATCACCGGCAATCGCTACTGTTTCCGGGCCCCGTTTGACTCCTCCGGCCTCAACTTCTCGCGGCCCCTGGACCACCACCAGTGTCACTTCAACAAGCCCCGATGGGTGTTCGGCGCCAACAGCGAGGTCGTATATCGCCACGTCGTCGGTGACCTCGTTCAGACCTCCGCCGAATTGAACGCCACCGTCAACCTCTATTCCGGCGGTCAGCTCGTCATCGAAGCCAGCGCCGACGGCCAGACATGGCGCCACGTGGACGATGTATCCGAGCAGGCCCAACCCTCTGCCCCCTTGCCTCCCGAACTCTTTCCAACCAAGGAAATCTGGATTCGCCTCCGTTCCGAGGCCACGCGCAAAGTCGGCGATGACTCGGATCCCGGCTCGTTCCAGATCAACGCGTACCAGTATCAGGCCACCTTCGAACAGGTGCACCCCGACATAATCGGCCGCACCAACTTCATCGCTGTATCCGGACCCAATCCCAGCGTGGATGTCGCCATCCTCACCTTGGGTGACGCGGTTCCCGGCGGCGAGAATGTGATTGTGGCACAAATCCACAACAAGACAGGCAAGACCGTTACCGTACATCCCAGACTCGAAATGACCTGCGGCGCCGGAGAGCCCTTCGTGTCGACGACCATCGCCGAACTGGCCCCCGGTCCTAACGAGGTGCGACTGGCCTACGAGATTCCCTTGACCGGCACCGTGCACGCGGTGTTCACACTCGGGAAAGCCGTGGACTACGAGGCGGAAACCTCCTTCCAGATTTCGGATCTATACAGCAGCTACTACGGCGAACTCCTGCCCGCGTCCAGCGAGGATGCAAACCTCTGGTGGGCAAGTTCCGGGTGGAAAATCAGTCAGTCGCGCCCGGCGCCCACGGCACGCGGCAAGGCCGTGCGTATCGCGACGGCGCGCAACGAAGCCGAGGCCGCCCAGGTCGTCGTGCGTCCTGCCAACGCGATGACCGGTTTCCTTGCGAAAAGCACGGCGCTCCAAGGGCCGGGAGGTGCGACTATCCCGGCCGAATGCATCGAAGTCCTGCGTGTTCGCTACGTGCCCGTCGAGTTCCCCACGGACGATGTCGGCGTGGCCGCACCGTGGCCGGATCCCTTGCCGCCCTTCAGGAATCCGATCCAGCTCGATGCCGGAAGGAACCAGCCGCTTTGGATTCGCGTCACGGCCCCCCGCAACGCGGTACCCGGCCTCTATACGGGCGCCATCCAGATGATCGCCGACGGGTATGCCGCTGAAGTGCCCATCGAGGTGACCGTGTTCGACTTCGACCTGCCGGATCGCATGACCTGCACGACCGCCTTCGGATTCGATCCGACCTTGGCCTTCCGTTACCACAACGTGACGGATCCCGACCACAAGCGCGCCGTTTTCGACAAGTACCTCGCCGCGCTCAGCCGCCACCATATCTCGCCTTATGACCCCGCCGCCTTGGATCCCTTCGATGTCACCTGGCCCAAGCAGGGCTCGTGGTCCGATGCCAAACGCGATACCGCCGAGAAGCACGGCGGCGAGGGCGCCTTACTGGTTCGCGACGAGAGCACAACGAACGGCGCGAGCAGCGTCTACGATGAACTCATCGAGATTCCCGAGAAGGGGCTCAACCTTCGCTTCTGGTACAAGACCGCCGAGGCGGGCCACGCCTTCATCGTCACCTTGCTTCACCACGACGCCGGCAAGCAGTGGATGTATGGCCAGAACAACGACATACGCATCGACGGCAACGGCGAATGGCAGCTATTCGAGCGCACCCTCGACCAGTTCCCCGAAGGCGCGCGCTACTTCTTGCCCCGCCTTTGGGCGGCCCTGTACGCCGAAGACGGCTCGACTACCGGAACCGTCTGGTACGACGACCTCCTCATCGCCAACGCCGGGACAGGACACGTGCTGATCGAGGACGGATTCGAGCCGCTCGGCAGCGATCCGGCCTCGTTGAGGCCTGCCTTCAACTGGAACGCATGGGATAGGGCAATGGAACGCGCGATCGACACCTATCATTTCAACACCTTCGCCGTTCCCATCCAAGGAATGGGGGGCGGAACCTTCCACGCGCGCCACGAGCCCTCGCTCCTCGGCTACAGCGAAGACACGCCTCACTACAAGACGGCATTCTCCAACTACTGCCAAGGCCTGCAGGAACACCTGCGCGAAAAAGGCTGGCTCGACGATGCCTTCGTATACTGGTTCGACGAACCCGATCCCAAGGACTACGAGTTCGTCATGAACGGCTTCCGCAAACTTAAGGAAGCCGCGCCCGACATCGGCCGCATGCTCACCGAGCAAGTCGAACCCGAACTCGCCGGAGGACCCAATATCTGGTGTCCACTCACACCCGCCTGGAACAAAGAACAAGATGCCGAACGCAGGGCCGAAGGCGACATCTTCTGGTGGTACATCTGCTGCGGACCCAAGGCGCCCTATGCCACGCTGTTCATCGATCATCCCGCCACCGAATTGCGCGTATGGCTCTGGCAAACCTGGAAGCGGCGCATCGACGGCCTCCTCATCTGGCAAACGAACTACTGGACCAGCGACGTGGCCTATCCGGATGCGGGACGGCCCCAGAATCCCTACCAGGATCCCATGGGATGGGTGACCGGATACAGCACGCCTTCCGGTCTCCGTATACCGTGGGGCAACGGCGACGGCCGTTTCATCTACCCGCCCGAAGCGGCCGCCGACGGATGCCCGGCGCAGCCCGTTCTAGACGACCCCGTCGACAGCATCCGGTTCGAAATGCTCCGCGACGGTATCGAGGACTTCGAGTACATGGCCATGCTCGACCGTCTCGCGCGCGCGATACCCGAGCCTGAACGTGCCCCGTATGCAACGCTGCTGGTGGTGCCGGACGCGGTGAGCCGGGACCTCACACACTTCACGAAGGATCCCGCACCCATCGAGGCTCATCGCGAGGCCGTTGCCAGGGCCATCGAGACGCTCTCGAAACGGTGACGAATCGTGAGCACAACCCGCCGAGACTTCATCCGAAGCACGGCCGCGGCCGGCGCAGGTGCATCGCTCGGCGTGTGGGCCCGTGCCTCGGAGGCAGGAGACCGTGACATGGCCTCTGGAAACCCGGACAACGCGCCCGTCTTCCGCGCCGATCTCGTTGTCTACGGCTTGACGCCCGGCGCGATTGCGGCGGCCATCAGCGCCGCCCGCCTCGGACGCCGCGTGCTCCTCACCGGCCCCAAGGGCCACCTCGGCGGCATGGCCGCCAGCGGCCTCTGTACCACCGACGCCGTCCGGCGTCACCGATTCGGCGGCCTCGTGATGGAGTTCATCAACCACGTGGCGGACCACTATCGATCCCGTGCGGAACACTGCCCACGGGATTGGGAACTGTGCCACGATGGATGGTTCTACGAGCCCTCCGTGGCCGAGCATGCGTTCGCAACGATGGTCGAGCAGCAACCGAACATCACGCTGGTTCTGCGGGCGCAACTCACGGGCGTCGAGAAGAGCGACCGCCGCATTGCCTCGGCCATGTCCATCGAGGAAGGCGTCGTACTCAAGAGCCTGGACGTTGAGGCGCTCCAGCGTCGCCTCGACAATGCCGGCGTGCCGCACTGAACATGCCCAACCCAACCGTATCGATAGTCCTCCCGTTCTGGAACGCAGGTCCAACCATCGCCGAAGCCATCGACTCTATCATCGACCAGACCTGGTGCGACTGGGAACTCATCCTGTTCGACGATGGCTCGGCCGACGGGTCTTGGGCCATCGCGGAAGCGTACGCACGCAGCGACGCGCGGATCCGCGTGATCCGTTCGCCGCATGTGGGCATTGTCGGGGCGCTACAGCGGGGGTGCGAAGCGGCCGTGGGGGAGTACATTGCACGGATGGACGCCGACGATATCGCGCGGCCGGCCCGCATCGAGAAGCAACTGGCCCTGATGACCGCCCAGCCGGACGTGGCCCTGTGTGGCACACAAGTCGAGATGTTTGGGCCCAACGTGGGCTTCGGCCGCCGCCGATACGAGACGTGGGTGAACCGTTTGACAGACCACGACCAAATGACGCGCGAGCTCTTCGTCGAGTGTCCTATACCTCATCCTACGTTTCTAATTCGCCGTGCGGCCTACACCCGCGTCGGGGGATACCTGGACAACGGATGGGCCGAAGACTACGACCTCTGCTTCCGGCTCTGGGCGCAAGGGTACCGCATGGCCAAGGCCCTCGGAACGCTCCTTCGCTGGCGCGACACGCCCGGCCGGCTCTCGATGGTCGACGCCCGCTACGCACCGTACACCTTCCGCGCCCTGAAGCGGCATTACCTGTTCAGAACCTACCTTAACAACCGACCCGTCTTCCATCAGTGGGGCGCCGGCGAGGTCGGGAAACAATGGTTGCGGGAGTGGACGGAACCGAGGCCCGAGGCCGTCGTTGACATCAACCCCCGCAAGATCGGACGCCGCATCCACGGATTCCAGGTCATATCGCCCGAAGCCCTGCCGCCGCCCGGCCAGACCTTGATCGTGGTGGCCGTCGGAACGCCCGGCGCTCGCGACGACATCCGCGGCCGCCTGGAGCCTCGGGGGTATCGGGAGTGCCGGGACTACCTCTTCCTGGCATGACCTGGTCCCCATTCGTAACCGTAGTATCAACAATGCATTGCAGCAAAGTAGGCGGTCTTGGACAGACCGTTGTATAATGAGCCGGCCGGGCAAGAAACGGCCTCGGTCCCCGTCGCCGACCCGGCGCGGTGCCCCGCGTGTAAACCTTTCACCCCTGGAGCGCGTTGTTGCTAGTGAAGGAAGAAGGACAAGCAGACGTGACCGTCTTGAGTGACGAGGAGTTGGCCTTGGCACTCAAGAACGGCGATGAGCGCGCCTTCGACGAACTCGTGCGCCGGCATCAAGGTCGGGTTTATGCCGTGGCCTACCGGTTCACCGGCAATCGCGAGGACGCCCTCGACGTCGTGCAGGAAGCGCTGCTCAAGGCGTACCGAAAGATCGACACCTGGCAGCCTACGGGCGGTTTCGTGCCGTGGCTCCTAAGACTGACATCGAACCAGGCGGTCGACGCGTTGCGTAGGCGCAAGCGCCAGCGGCATGAGCGGCTGGATGAGGCCTATCGCCAGGCATCGGAACACGCCCCGGTTGAGCCGACGGTAATGAATACCGAACAGCAAGCCTGGGCGCACGAGATTGATCGGCGCATTCAGGCGGCCCTGCCGGTGCTGTCGCCCACGCAACGCACAGTGTTTGTCTTGAGGCACTACGAAGGATTTCAGTTGGCAGAAATTGCCACCCAGATCGGATGCACGGTCGGCAGCGTCAAGGTGCACCTGTTCCGCGCCCTGAAGAAGCTGCAGAAGTCGCTGGAAGACTTGAACGATGATAATGCGAAACGTGGGGAGTACTGAGTAATGGCATGTCGGAGGTATCGCGGGTCCATTGCGGCCTGGGTGTACAACGACCTCGACGGCGAAGAGCGTGCCCGACTCGAAGCGCACATGGCCGCCTGTAGCGCATGCCGCGCCGAGGCCGATTCGCTCAAACGCGTTGTGGCGTTAACGCCGGCCGCCGCGCCTGAACTCGAGCGGGACCTGCTTCCGGTCCTTCGGGCCCGTCTGGCCGAGGCCCGCGCCGCGAAGTCCGCTGTGGCATGGCGTTGGGCGGCCGTCGCGGCCTGTGCGCTGCTGGCTGGCCTCGTGGCGTACTCGGTGGCGGTTCGAACGCCGGAACCCATGTCCACCGTGGCCGAGGCGTCGCCTCTCGACGAGGTACTGGACGAGTGCGCGCGCCTGATGGATGCCCGGGACTATGGTCAGGTTGCCTCGCTCCTGGCAAGAGCTATCGAGGAGCATCCCCGTGCGCCCAGAGCCGCCGAGGCCCAACTACTCCAGGCCAAGGTCGCGTTCGAAAACCTTCAGTGGTACCCCGAAGCCTGTGCCGCGTACCAAGCACTGGCCGAGCGATATCCGGGTCAATTCCAGGCGAGTCCCGAAAGCATCCGTCGACGCGATGTGCTGGTGGAAGCGGCACGTGATGATTTCGAGCCCCTGTATGCCCTCGATACCGCCAAGCAAGCCGGCGATGAGGCCTTCGCCCGTCTTGAGGCCGTGGTAGCTCGGTATCCGGGCACCTTCGTCGCTTCTCTGGCGGCTGACAACATGGCAGAACTGGCTTGCCCCGACCGCGAAACGTCCGAAGGGCGGAACCATCGACTCGTGGCCATGACCGAGGCGCGCGCGCGTTGTACCGATCCCGTCGCCATGGTACAGTTGACTCTCGAGATGGGCCACATCTGTTGGGAGGAACTGAGCGACTTCCAGCAGGCCCGCGCATTCTACACGGAGGCCGCTGACAACGACCACACCGTGTTGGCGCAACGCGAGCTGGCCCAAGATTCGTTGCGCAACTTGCCGCAACCCTAGTGCCAACCACCGGATACGCGCCGGTTTCCCCGGCGCTTCCGTGCGGAGATCGTGTCGAAGTGCTTGCTGCGAAAGGTTTTGAAAGACAACTCCTGCGGGACAAAGTCCTCGATGAGGAAAAACTCCTGCGCGCCAAGGCGGAAGCGGCCAAGAGTGACGCGCCCCTCATCGAGGTGATTCCTCAGCTCGGGTTCGCCTCGCAGGACGCCGTATACCGATGCCTCGCCCAGTTCTGCGAACTGCCCTATGTCGAACCCTCCAAGATGTCCATTCCCCATGAACTGGTGGAGAAGGTTCCGGCCCGATTCGCCACGCATTACGGTTTCGTCCCCATACGACAGCGCGGCAACGCCCTCGTCGTGGCTATCAGCGACCCGCTGGACGCGCAGCTCCTCGATGATATCCGCCTTGTTCTCAAGTGCCGCGTCGAGGCGGAGGTCGCGTCGCCCCTCGACATCAACCGCACCATCAAGCTGCTATACGGCCTCGGCGCCGACACCGTTGAACGTATTCTGAGCGATGCAGACAGTGTGGGCACCGTCGTGAGCCTCGATATGGCCACCGGAGGTTCCGACCTCGCCGACGAGAACATCGATGCGTCCATCATCAAATTCGTCAACGAACTGCTCGTCGAGGCCATCCAGAGCGACGCGACGGACGTCCATATCGAGCCCTTCGAGGAGCAGTTGCGCGTGCGCTACCGCATCGACGGCGTGTTGCACCAGGTGCCAACGCCACCGTCGATTCGCGGTTTTCACGCCGCCATCGTCTCGCGCATCAAGATCATGGCCAATATGAATATCGCCGAGAAACGCCTTCCTCAAGACGGCAAGATCCGGGCGCTGGTGGGTGATAACCAGTACGATCTCCGCGTGTCCGTGCTGCCAACACCCCACGGCGAGACCATCAACATCCGCATTCTGAGTCGCTCCTCGATGTTTCTCAGTCTCGAAGACTTGGGCCTCCGCAGCGACGACCTGAAACTGTTCAACCGGTTCTTGAGCCGGCCGCACGGCATCATCCTCGTGACCGGCCCCACCGGTAGCGGAAAGACCACCACGCTGTACGCCTCGCTCGACAAGCTGAATAACCTGGATCGCAAAATCATCACCATCGAGGACCCCATCGAGTACCAGTTGAGCGGCATCACCCAGATGCAGGTCCTGCCCCAGATCGGATTCGATTTCGCCACGGGCCTGCGCTCCATCCTGCGCCATGACCCCGACATCATGATGGTCGGCGAGATCCGCGACTTTGAGACGGCCGAAATGGCCATTCGTTCGAGTCTGACCGGCCACCTCGTCTTCAGCACACTCCATACGAACGACGCGGCCGGTTCGGTGACGCGACTCGTTGATATGGGCGTCGAGCCGTTCCTTATTGCCAGCACGATGATCGCCTCCATCGCCCAGCGGCTCGTGCGGTGTGTATGCAAAGCGTGCGCCGAGCAATACACACCGGATCCCTTGCTCCTCGAGCAGTTCCACGGCACGAAAAACATGGCTACCGAGGGCCGGTTCATGCGCGGCAAAGGCTGCGATGCATGCCGCCACACCGGCTATCGGGGCCGCGTGGCCATCTACGAGATCCTGCCGTTCTCGAACCCGATCAAGGATATGACCGTGCAGCGCGCCCCCTCAACGCTCATCAAGCGCAAGGCCTGCGAGTTGGGCATGAGAACCCTCCGCGAGGCGGGATGGATACGCATCCATGACGGCACGACCACGTTCGAAGAGATTCTCCGCGTGACATCAGACGTCGACGTCACGGACCTCATGGAACCCGCGCCCACGCCGACGCCGTCGGTAGCGGCGCCCGAAGCCATCGTGCCGGAAACGGACCATGCCCCAATTCCGCTATGAAGTAAAGAAGGCTCCAGGCCAGGCGGCCAGCGGCGTTCTCGAAGCCGAAAGCCAGCGCGCCGCCATCTCCCGCCTGCGCGATATGGGCTATTTCCCAATCAAAATCGAGGAGTATTACGGCGAACAGAAGGAAGACACCCTCAAGAAGGCCCTCGCGCGCGTCAGCCTGAAGGATCGGAATATCTTCTTCCGCCAACTGGCCAACTTGATCGAGTCCGGCATGCCGATCACCCGCGCCTTGGGCACGCTGATACGCCAGACCGAAAACACCAAGATGATGCAGGTGGTCACGCAGGTCCGCGATGATATCCAGAAAGGCACAACCTTTGCCGAGGCCATGGAGCGGCACGACAAGATCTTTCCCCCCATGTACTGCAACTTGATCAAGGCGGGCGAGTCCGGCGGCATGCTCGAGGAAGTGTTGTGGCGCATCGTGGACTTTGGCGAGCAGGAAGAGGGCCTTCGAGGCAAGGCCATCTCGGCCATGATCTATCCGGCCTTCCTGCTCCTCATCGGCAGCATCGCCATCTTCATCCTGATCTCGTTCGTGTTCCCCAAGTTCGTCGTCATCTTCGAGGACTTCAACGCTACGTTGCCGCTGCCGACCCGCGTCGTGATGGGCCTGTGCGACTTCATGGGCAGCTTCTGGTGGGCCGTGCTGCTTGCCCTGGCCGCCGCCATCGCGTTGGCAGTCACCTACCTCCGTACCGAGCGGGGCCGCCGGTGGCTGGACGTCACCGTGCTCAAGATACCCGTGATCGGCGGTGTGGTGCAGAAGTATGAGATGGCCAAGTTCGCCCGCACCTTCGGCACGCTGATCGACAATGGTGTTCCGGTATTGACCGCCCTGCGGATCACCGCAGACACCCTCTCAAACGGGTGCATTGCCGACGAGGTCAGCATGATCCACGCCCGTGTGACCGAAGGCGAGAGCATCAGCGATAGTCTGGAACACTCCGAGTACTTCCCGCCCATGGTGGTGAGCATGATCGCCATCGGCGAAGAGGGCGGGCGTCTCGGCGGCGTGACCAAGCGTGTGGCCGATGCCTATGACACCGAGGTGGACCGAGCGGTCAAAGCCATGGCCGCACTGTTCGAACCGATCCTGATCGTCATTATGGGCATTATCATCGGATTCCTGGTGATCGCGATGCTCTTGCCCATGTTGACGCTCAGCGAGCATATCGGATGATCAATGGGAACCGTGTCCCATTTTTCGCCGCGAATGACGTACAATGGAGGTAGGGTGTCGCCAATCCCCTGGAGCCGGGCGGCGGAAACGTAGGAGGCGATTATGAGCAGTAACGGCGGATTCACGCTGATAGAGCTGATCCTGGTCACCGTAATCATCGGGATTCTGTCCGGCATGGTCACCTTGACCTTCGCGGGGCGCGCTGAGGAAGCACGCATCAAAGCCGCGAAGGGCGATATCATGAGCTACAACAGCGCCATCGAGCTGTATGCCCTGGATCACAACGGCAAGTATCCCAAGTCCCTGGAAGACCTGACCAACGGCGACCGCAAGTACGTCCGCGACGTCAAGCCGGACCCCTGGAAAAACACCTACATCTATGAGTGCCCGGGGAGCATTCACCGGGACAGCTACGACGTGTACTCGGCGGGCGCGGACGGCATCAAGGGCAATGCGGACGACGTGACGGAACTCTCGGACGACTAGTCGGAACCTGGGCGGCCTTTGAATGAACCTCATGCGCGATACGTGTACCATAACGACGCCGGATCGAACGGCCCACGCCGGTTTCTCGCTCATGGAACTGGTCGTGGTGCTCACGCTGTTGACCATCATTATGGGGGCTGTCGTACCCGTGTTCAACGGCTCGTTCAAGTCGGTGCATTCGGACTACGTCGTCCGCGACCTCATCGCCATGATCAAGTACGGCCAGGAGCGGGCCATTACCGATACAACACGATACCGGCTATACCTGGATCCGGAGCAGCGACAGTACTGGCTCATGCGTCTCGAGGATACGGACGAGGGACCGCTGTACCTCGAAGACTCCGAGCGGTTCTCGGAACGACGAACGCTGCCTGACGGCGTCGAGATGGATCGGCCGCACGCGTACGAGGATCGCGACCTCGACGCCTACTTCATCGAGTTCCATCCAAGCGGCCGCTGCGATGACGCGAGCATCGATGTCCTTCGGCAAGACGGCGACACCATCCGTATCGAAACCGAGGGAAACATCGGCCAGATCAAGGTCAAAGGCAGTGCATGGGAAGACGATGAGTAGACGGCTCGGCTATATCCTCATCGAGTCGGCATTGGCCATGGCCCTCCTCAGCATCTGCATGCTGGCCATTCAGGGCGCCATCCGCCAGACCCTATTCGTCCGCGGCCAGGCACGCGACTACACCCAGGTCAAGTTCCTACTCGAAAGCATTATCGGCGAGATCGAGTTGCAGCCCGAGTACATCGCCATGTCGAAGACGGTTGCACTCCCCGGCGAATTCTCGCGCTTCACCGCCAGTTGGGATATCACCCGGATCGACTTGCCGACGCCGCCCCTGCCGCGGGATGTCGAGGAGGACGAGATCAAACGGTTGAGTGTGCCGTACCTCGCCAAGGTCAAGGCGACGGTCAAGTGGCAGCGGAGCGGTCAGCACTTCGAAGAAAGCGCCGAGACCATATTGGCCCCCGAACGCATCTATGTGACTAAGGAAGAACTCGAGGAGATCTACGAGCGCTCCCTGCTCGGGCTTTTCTAGAAAATGCAGAACCACGGACACAGAGCCTCGCCTCACGGATTCACACTGGCCGAGCTGATCGTAGCCTCCACGCTGATCACCGTTGTCATGGCATCCGTCTACACGGCGTTCAACTCGACCATGCGCGTCCGGCGACTCGGCGAATCGGATCTGAACACCTATCAGGACGCGCGCGTGGCCCTCGGCGTCCTCTGCCGCGAACTCGGCTGCATCATCGGAGGCACCGAGCACTTGTTCCAAGGTGAAGACGACCAATTCGAGTTCTTCGCCGTTTCGCCGCCGATGGACGTTGAGGAAGGCATGGGGTCCCGAGTGCTTTGGATCTCCTACCGGTACAACCGCAGCTCGGACACGCTGTACCGCGAGGAGGCCATCGTCAAGGACGCGCTGCCCATCCGTCGGCCCGAGGGCGAGGACGGCAAAGAGGACGACGAAACCGAAGAACGGATCAAGCTCGGTCGCAAACACAAGTTCGAGTTGGCGTGCAATGTCAAGGACTTCGAAGTGTGGTACTTCTGGATGCCGCCGGACACGGAGAGGGAGAGCGAGGAACCGCCCTCGTATATCGAGCCGGTGATCCTCGAGGAAAACAACGAGGGCTGGGGCCTTCCGCAAGGACTCAAAATCGCCCTGACGGTCGAGGATCCGAACGCCCAAACCGGGGAAACCACCTTTGTGACGGCCGTCACCTTTCGCGGACCCACCACACCGTTTGACGCCGGCCGCCTTGGCGTGGCCATGGAGACCACCGAGGAATGAACCGGCCCGTCTCGATACTTCACGGTTCCGCCGCAGCCCGTCGCGACGGGTTCGTCCTGATCTGCGTACTCTGGGTGTTGGCCATCCTGACCGTGGTGGCCCTGGGCTTCGGCCAACGGGCCATGCTGGACGCCCGCGCGGCCGCCTACTCGCTGGCCTACACGAAGGCCATGTACCTCGCCCGCGGCGCCGTCGAGCGCGGCATCGCGGAAATACGCGACATCAATGTCATCAACTGGTTCTACCAGGAGGAAGGCGGCACCGGCCTCGGACAGCATTGGGCCCACCCCACGGACATGTTCGTCGAGGGCGTTTACTATAATGCCAGCGACTACGAAGGAGAGACCTGCGCCTATTGCATCGAGGATGAGGAGCGCCGGATCTCGATCAACGCCGCCGATGAAGAACTCCTCTGCAACATTGAAGTCGGCGGGGACACCGTGTTTCGCCGCACGGACGCCCGAAAACTCATCAAGCATCGCACCGGCGACCCCGACGAGGAGGAACCGCCCCACCGTTTCCAGAACACCGAGGAACTCCGGTACCTGTTCCGGGAGTTCGAGGACGACGAGTTCTGGTGTGGCGTAGGCGACACGCCGGGCGTGCGCGATCTCATCACGTGCTGGGGCGGCGGCCGGATCAATGTCAACACGGCCTCGGCCGAAGTCCTGGAGTGCATCCCTGGCTTGGACAAACACGATGACACCGTGGCCCGTATCCTCGGATTCCGAGCGGGGCTCGATGGCGAGATCGGAACCGAGGATGACCTGGCGTTCAACTCCATCGACGCCATCGGCATCGTTTTCGAGGATATGAAGGGCGATTCCCTTGACGCGTTGAACCGGTATTGCACCACCACCTCGGACTACTTTACAATCACGGGGATCGCCACCTTGCACCAAGGCAAAGTGCGAGCCATCTGCAAGGCTACCGTATTGGGGCCGAACGTGTTGGATTGGCGGGAGGATCCCATTGGCTCATAAATCCAGTTATATCAGCGTTTTGCAGGTCAGCGGAACACGGATCCTCTGGCTCCGGATCGTCCGGTCCGCAGAGCGCATTCACGTCCGCGACTTCCGGGCACACCGCGGCCAATGGGCGGTGGAAAACGGTTCGCTTCAGGCCGCGCTCAAGGCCTTCGTAGCCGAGCACGGCATCGCCGAGGATACAATCTACTCGGTGATCCCTCGCCACGACATGACCGCCCGCATTCTCGAGTTGCCCTCGCAAGACCTCCAGGAAATCGCCGGCATGGTCGCCCTCAGCGCCAGCGAGCACGTGCCTTACGCGCCTGAAGAACTCGCTATCGACCAGTGCATCCTCGGCGCGTTGCCCGGTGGCGAAGCCCGTGTCCTCGCCGTGTTCGTCCATCGCGACATCATCGATACCCATCTTCAGTTACTGGCGGCCGCCGGCATCGAGCCCGAGCAAGTCCTCCTCAGTTCGGCCTGTGTCGCCTCTGCCGCCATCGCCGCCCGGCCCGGTTGCCAGGAGCGGTACGCCCTGGTGAATCTGGCCTCGGGAGGTCTCGATGCGGTCGTTATTCGAGGACAGCAACTCGAGTACGACCGAGGCGTCGCGTCGAATCAGGAATGGGATTTTGCCGCAAACGGAGAGGCCGCTACCGAGGCAGCCATCGAGATCCGCGCGTCGTTGGGCGCCTATCGGCGTGAGTCAGAGGACGGCGAGAACCCCGAGGCGTTGTATCTATGCTCGGATTGCCTGGACGTCACGGACGCAACCGGTATTCTCACCCATGAAACCGGTTTCACGTGCGAACCGGCCCTATTCGCCGCGCAGCTCGTTGGCCCCGGCGCCGAGAAGCTATCGGGCATCCCGATGACCGCACTCGGCGCGGCGCTCACGGCGTTGGGACGCTCCGCGATCACCATCAAGCTTCTGCCCGAAACCGTGTTGCAGCACCGGGCCCGTTCCGTGTTCAAGCGCAAGGCCTCGGCCATGGCAGCACTCATCCTGATGCTGATCGCTTCGGGCTGGGGACTGTACTTCCAGGCGGTTCGGCAGCGGACAGCCTTGATCACCGACCTCGAAGCCCAGATCGCCCAAATCGAGCCGAATGCCAAAGGCGTTGTCTCGAAGCAGCGGCAACTCGAGATTCTTCAGCAGCAAGTCGATCGGAAGGGAAGCGTCCTCGAACTACTGGCCGCCCTCTGCAGTGCTGCGCCCAACGAGAACCTCAATATCTCGCGGTTCACCTTCGACCACGGTCAGGAAGCCAACACGTGGGGCCGCGCGATGACCATCAACGAGGTCGATGCCTTCACCCAAGCCCTTCGCGCTATCGGTGCGTCCACGTTGCCGCAGTTTGCCAACGCTCGCCGCCTCTACGAGGTCAGTGTTCCCGAGCGAAACGAGCGGATCTTCAACTACGCGATCGGCGTCCCGTTCGTGGAGGACACGGATATCGACATCGAGGGCTCAAGCCGTGAGTAACGCCTGGAACAGACTCTCGACACGCGAGCGCAACCTCGCCGTCCTTGTGGCCACGCTCTTGGTTGCCGGCGTCGCTCTGCTGCTCGTGCGGCACGCGCAGGAAAACCTGGACCTCCTCGATACCGCCATCGATCAGCGCACCCAGACGCTCATCAACTACACCAACCAGATGGCGCGAAGTCAGAGCGTCGACCAGGCCTACGCCCGCGTCGCAGCGCAGCACTCCAGCGCGTGGACCGAAGCGGAAATCCACGACCGACTCCGCCAGGAGATCTACCGGATAGCCATGAAGGATCCCCCGGCCGAAGGGGAGCCGGTATCCTCTCGCGACGAGGATCTTCTCGTGACGATTCCCACGCTACGCCAAGGTACCCTGCAGAAGGGTGGCGATGGCTATCGCGAGTATCAGCTCAGCATCCAGATCCCCACGACCGATATCGAGAGCATGATCACCTTCCTGGAACGACTCCAGGCCAGCACCCACTCGTTGCGTATCGACGGGCTCCAGCTCTTCCGCTCGCCGACGACAACCCCGGTGTCCGCCGTCATCAACATCACCCGCACGGTTGTGGATCGCGCTCCGGACGCCCTATTGGACGCAGGACCGGCAGGAGCGGCTCCCAGCGCCGTCGGCGGCCAGTACGTTTTCGGAAAGGCCACCGAGGACTGGCACGCCGAAGGATGCACCGTTACGCTGTCCGAAACGCATGCCACGGCCGGGCCCGACTGCATCCAGGCCGTGGCTACCCAGGCTAACGCGGTGGTCTTCTTGAGCGAAGCATTGGACACCGGCCAGAAGTACGTTCTGTGTGTCGACCTGACGGCCACCGGCCCCGCCGAACTCCGCATCATGCAAGACGGTACGGTCGCGCCGCAAGGGGCGGTCAAGATCGAGGGCGACGGGGTAACGCGTCAGTACCGAATCGACTTCGCCGTACCGCCCATGCGCGAGTTCCAGGCCACGGTGTGCCTGCCCTACATCCTCATCGAACAGGCCTCCTCGGAAGTCTTTATCGACAGCATTGTCATCCGAAAGGTAACCGGATGAAAACCGATCGCATAGCCTTTGGTTTGGGCATTGTGGCGTTGGCCGGTGTGCTGGCCCTGATGGCCTACCACGCGGTGAACAACCCCATGGACAAGGTCCGGCATCAGGTCGATGCCGAACTCGCGGAGATCAAGACGGTCTCGGTGGCATTCCCGGCTCCGGAGTGGGAGTTTGACAAGTGGCACCACGAGATCGTGGGCAAAGCCTCACTCTGGAAGGAATTAGTACCGGAACCGGCGCCCCCGCCCCCGCCCCCGGAGAAGCCGCCGGATCTGCAGGAGAAGCTCAAAGGCGTGGAGCCCACGCGACAGCAGGTGGGCGGAAGGGTGAAGATCAAGACCCCCGGCGATGAAAAAGGGTCGTTCTACAGCGTGGGCGATATCCTGAATGGTCTTCAGATCAAGGAGATCTCCAAGACGCACGTAACGTTCATGGTGTTGTGGAAGGACAAAGAGCTCACGACCCAGCTCGAGCGTCGGTAGTACGTTCGGAATACCTTAAGCTATTGGGCGCCAATGGGTTGCCAAGCGAGAGACGAGTCGAGAATCCCGCGTAGACCTTCCGCACCGGTTTCGTTGGCAGGTCGTCCGTCCGGTCATGCGGAAACGCGGCCTGTGGTCCCCTGGTGTCAGCCTTCACCGCGTTTCGTTCGTTGTAACGTACGGCTGGAAGGAAGGTGTTGTTTCCCTGGCTCACGCGCCGAGTCCAGGCGGGAAACCGAACTGCTCGAATGATATACACAGAGGGAGTTCCTGAAGGTTTGATGAACGACCATCCAAAGAGCCTATGGCAGTGGCTAGTCTGCATCCTCTTCATCATCGGTCTGGCGCTGCCGGTTTGTGCCCAGGGCCAGACGCCAACACGCCCCAATACCCCGGCGAGCACAGGCACATCGCAGCTTGTCGAACGCGTGCGCCAGGAGGTATCCCGAGTCAACCAGGAGAGGGAGGAGAAGAAGGAGGGGAGCTCCACCTCGTCGACGAGCAGAACCGAGAGAACCGACACCAAGACGGATGCCGAGAAGAAGCCTACGGTTCCGGAGAAAGCCACCGCCAAGCCGGAGTCTCGGGGACAGCGTTCCTCGGCGCCCACCACTCGGGCCGTCCAAGGTCAAGGGGGAGGAGGAGGCGCGGTCCGCACCGTGGGCGGAGAAAGGGCCGCCTCGGTCAGCGTGCTGAGCAATGAACCCTATCAGCCGGTTCTGAACCGTCCCGTCGAGTATGCGGAGTTGCCGGAGGTCGGCGAGGCCTTAACCCTGACCGGCCCTATGCCCATGACCGAATTCCTCGAAACCATCTCGTTCGCCACCAACTGGAACATCCTCGTGACGCCGGGGGCCCAGGATATCGAGTTGCAGTTCTGGCTGACGGAGGCCACACCCAAGCGCGCCATCGAAGAAGTGTTCAAGTTCCACAGTGTCTACTACAGGTTCGATCCGAACACGCAGTATCTCTACGTGATGACCAAGGAGGAATACCTCAATCAGGAATACGGCGCCCTCAAGGAAGAGGTGTTCACCGTCGAGCACGTGGACGTCACCTACATGGAGTCCGCGCTCACCTCATTGCTTTCGCCTGCGGGACGGATCATCACCGATCCGCGCACGATGCACATCTACGTCTGGGATACGGAAGACAACCTCAAAAAAATGCGAGAGACACTCGATGAACTGGATGTGCCGTTGCAGCGCGGCGAATTCACCGTACAGAATGCCGATGTGTCCGACATCGAATCCGTGTTCCAAACGCTAATGTCTCAGACCGGTACGATGGTGTCCGACCCGCGCACGGGCCAGATCCTCGTGTGGGACGTGCCCGATGCGCTGAGCCAAATGCGCGCGGCCGCAGCTCAACTCGATGTGCCCGTCGAGTCGCGCGTGCTCAGACTCGAGCATGTTGACGCGAACGCGGTAATGGAGAGTATCGAGGTGATGTTGACGGAGCGCGGCATGATTCAGGTGGATCCGCGCACCAACACCCTCGTTGTGACCGACCTCCCGGCGCGCCAGGCGCTCATCGCGAAGATGATTGAGGAGTTCGACAAGCGACTCGAGACACGAACCTGGACCCTCAAGTACGCCGATCCGGACATGGTGGCCGAGGAGGTGGAGCTTCTCGTTCCGGAGGAGATGGGAATCGTCACGATTAACGAGGATGTCCATCAGGTCACCGTCACGGCCTTGCCGGAACGCCTCGACCAAATCGACAAACTCGTCGTAGCGTGGGATGTGAAGCTACGCCAGGTGCAGATCGAAGCCTACCTCCTCACGGCCGGATCGAAAGTGGCCCGGAGTATTGGCACGAATTGGCACTTCTTCGACTCAACCGGAAACACACCGATTTCCTTCTCGACCGGTGGGGCCACGCCCAACTTCACCGGAGCCCAGGGGCGGACAATCCAAGCAGGCCAATTGCCGTACGCCGTGCCCCTGAACGATTGGATCACGGCCGAACCCATCAGCGACATTACCGGCGAAACAACCGTGATTGAGAAGCTCGCCGGCAACCGCGTGTCCGCTGTGATCAACTATCTTGACAGTACTGGAGAAGTCAATGTCTTATCGCATCCGCAGGTGACGGTACAGGATGGCGCGGAGGCCATCTTTGAGCGGACGAGCGCCGTGCCCTACGTCTCGTCCACGTACTACGGCCAAACCACGTCGCGATACAACACCAACACCGTCGATAACGACGACTACCGGTATCGAACTGCATACCGGCCCCAGAACAGCATCTCATTCATCGACGTCGGCACAATCCTGTCGGTCACGCCGAGGATTACCGAGGACTCAAACATCCTCCTCGACATCAGCGCCGAGGAAAGCACCTACACCATGCGCGAGGTCGTCGGTGCCGACGAAACCAGCACCGTGCCGGAGAAGATGATGAACCGGGCGGAAACACAGGTGCTTGTACACGACAACCAAACGATCGTGATCGGCGGCTTGCGAACCAACAACCTCTCGGATGATGTAGACAAGGTCCCCTTCCTGGGCGACGTGCCCCTGCTCGGACGGGCCTTTCGAAATGTCAGCAAGAAACACGACAACCAGCAACTGCTGGTCTTCATCACGACGACGCTTGTCGATGAGTACACGCAGCCGGAGGCCGAGCAGTTGGCCACGATGGAGGAGAAGGTGACGGAAACCGTGCGACACGACAAGAAGGATGCGTGGAAGCGTCTGTCAGACAGTCTTGACAAGAAGAGGTACGACGTGAGTGTATCCATAGGGCAGAGCGGGTACATCCGATGCGACGGAAAGAACGTGACGCAGGATGAACTCGGACAGATTCTATTCGCCCTCGACAATCCGGCTTCCAAGACCCTCGTCTTGCGCGAGCATCCGCGGGCGCCGCGCGAGGTGGGCCGCGAAGTGACGGAGACGGCGCTCGAGGTTGGCATCAAGGTCGATTTCGATAAGGGTTTCCTGCCGTTCGTCCCCTCGTACAACGATCTGATCGATGACGAAACCACGGGAGAGGGCGTCGACGCGGCGAAGGGCCACGGCGGCGTGACGATCATCGAAGCGTCCGAACTCAACAACACGAAGGAGGACGCAGCGGAGGCCGAGAGACCGAAAGAGGAAGGGGCCGGCTCCGCCGAGCCAAAGGAAGAGGCCGCAGAAGCCCCGGGGTCTCCCGAAGGTTGAATCCTCCCGGATAGTCGACGAAAAGACAAGAGCCGGAGGAACTCGCTAGACTGGTTCCTCCGGCTCACTGGTTTGCAGCGTCGAACTACTTGGCGCGAGCCGCCTGAATCCTGCGCGGCGCCTTGGTGAACTTCCCGGCCTTGATATAGCGCGCGCACACGCGCACTCTGCGAACCGTGCCGTTCTCGTCTACGATACGGATACTCTGCAAGTTGGGCTTGATCCGCCGCTTCGAGATGCCCGTTACGTTCTGGCCGATACCGCCTTCGCGCTTGGCCTTACCACGCCGAACAACGTTCTTGCCCACTTGGGGCCGTTTGCCACTGTACTCACAAACTCTAGCCATTGTACTCTCCTGAGGCACACGCGAACCCTTCCTTGGTTTGCGTGGAACGCCATGGTATACTCATCGCTTCTCGTGAAGGGTCCGCCAAGTTTACCACATGCGCACAGCGGATTCAAACGCGACACAAGACTGAGGATACGCACGTCGTGATCTCCTTCTCCCATCCCTGGATGGCGTTCTGTACGCCGCGCGCCCGCGTTGCGGCGCCGGCTATCCTCCTCCTATGCGTGTGTTGTACCGGATGCGTGCGCCTTGGGCACGAACTGACGCAGGGACCTTTGCCTGAGGGAGCGCCAAGTCCTGAGGAAATCCTGACGGACCTGGCGGCCAATGACCAAGCGATCGAGCGCTTCAGCGCTACCGGCGCGTTCACGCTCGTCTCGCCCGAGCGTCCGGGTACGGATCGCTTCCGGCAGAGCCAAATCCTCTTCCGGAAACCAGCCGACTTGCACATTGTCGGCAGAGGACCGTTGCTCACCACGGTCTTTCGGCTGACGTGCGTCGGCGAGGAGTTCCTCATCGAGTTTCCCACCGAAAAGGAATACTACTACCAACTGGAAGGTGAGCAATTCGAAAGCGTGCCGTTCAGCGTTTCCCCCTCGGATGTCGCGCGCGAAATGTTCCTGCCCGAAGACTGGGCGGCCTTGCCCATCAGGCGGGCCCAGCTTGGGTCTTTCGATTCAGCCACCGGCGCGGTCACACTGGACATTCTCGAGCCAGGCTTTCCTCGCGCCTGGGTGAAGCGACGGCTGACGCTGACCGGTACGCCCTGGATCGTCACGCGTAGCGAGCGTTTTGACCGCAAAGGCCGTGTCCTGGCGGTGGTCAGCAAGTCCGACTACCGGGAATTGGACGGCATCCGATTCCCGGCACGCGTGTCGGCCGAGTTTCCCGGCGAGCAGACGCAAATGGATTTCGACATGCGCCGCATCGAGATCAACGGCCCGCTCGATGACGACACCTTCCATGTCCAAGCCCTCAAGACCCGTTTGATGCAGAGCGTTGCCCACAAACCCATTGAACACTGAGGCCACACCGCCCATGACACACCAACTCACGGATCTTACCCCGGAAGAGATCGCGCAAGCACTCGACCTCAAACCCTTCCAGGGCCGGCAGATTTTTCAGTGGATGCACCGCCGACAGGTGCTCGACTTCGAGCGCATGACGAATCTCTCGAAGGCCCTGCGCGCTCAACTGGTCATGACCGGCCTGGCCGCCCAAGCAACCCCCGTCGATGTCGTGGTGTCTCCCGAGACGGGTACCAAGAAGACGCTGTATCGACTGCCCGACGGCGAGATGGTCGAGGCGGTTCTGTTGAGACAAGGCTCCCGGATCACCCTGTGTCTTTCGTGTCAGGCCGGCTGCCCGATCGGGTGTGCCTTCTGCGCAACCGGTCTGGGTGGCTTCCGGCGCGACCTCGCACCGGGTGAAATCGTCGAGCAGGCGCTCTACTTGCTCGATGGCGAGGATCTCGATGACCGAACGCCCAACATCGTGTATATGGGCATGGGAGAGCCGTTTCTCAACTACGACGCCGTGGTCAAGAGCGTTCGCCTGCTCATGCATCCGGAAGGGCTTGGCATCGGCGCCCGCAAGATCACCATCTCGACCGCCGGCGTTCCCGGGGCCATACGCCGGTTCGCGCACGAGGATTGGCAGGTGCGGCTGAGCATCTCGCTCCATGCGGCCAATGATACCTCGCGATCGAAGCTGGTACCGCTGAATCGCAAGTACCCCTTGGCCCGGCTGGGCGATGCCATCCGCGAGTACGTACAGATCGCAGGCCGCCAAGTCACCTTCGAGTGGGTACTCTTGCGCGGGGTCAACGACTCCCCCAAGGATGCCGAAGAGTTGGCCGCGTATCTCGAGGAATTCAAGAGTAGCGTCAACCTGATCCCGTACAATCGCGTGGCGGAATTGCCTTACGAGCCGCCTTCCGCCGAGGCATGCGAATCCTTTCGCGATCACTTGGCGCGTCTCGGCGTCGCCGCCACACTGCGGAAGGAGCGTGGCCAAGACATCGACGCGGCCTGCGGCCAGTTGCGCCGCCGAACGCTATCCTCGGAGACAACCCCGCCCTCGGCCTAGCCGATATCGGCATGCACCTCCGCCTCAATCTGTTCGTGAAGCGCGTTCACCGCTTGCTCCACCCGAAGCCGCACCGGTTCGATCTCGGCCGGTGAATCGCCGCCGGGCGGCGGAATCCGCTCGCCCAGGGTGTAGATGATACGAGAGAAGGGGAGAGGTACCGGGAAGCGATCCCACGACCTCAGGCGTTTGGCACGCACCGGCACGACAGCGACGGGCACAATCGGTGTCCCGCTGCGCGCGGACAGAATGGCGGCACCCGGTTTGGCCTTGCGCCTCGGGCCGACGGGGCCGTCGAGCGTGATGCCCAGGCACCGGTGCCGCGCCGCTACGGCCATGTCCTTCAACGCTTCGGAGCCGCCGCGCGTCGACGAACCGCGGAGCGCATAGTTGCCAAAACACCGCACGACGCGCGCCGCGAATTCACCGTCCGGACTGTAACTGGTCAGCGTGTAAAACCCCAGGTTGCGGTAGCAGTAGGCGCTCAGGGCCATGGACTCGTGCCAGAAGGCCAGAATGACCGGGCCGTCAGTACCGGAACGGACGGCTTCGTGGCGCACGGCCTCGCGGAACTCCCAGCGGCAAGTCGAGAACAGGGCCCGAAGCACACCGGCCACCACGGCCGGCCCCACACGCAACATGAGGCGTTGTCCGGTCGAAAAGGAATGCGGACTCGAGTAGTTGAGGCCCGGCAATGGCGGCGGTGACTTCAATAGTGCTCGATGCCTTTGACGAGTTGCCAGACGACCCGCGTGCGCGGTGTCGGAAGAGACACTTCCTGCGCGCGCCTCAAAATCTCGCCACTGATCGCGTCGATCTCCGTGGGCCGGTGGGCCCGCACGTCCTGGAGCATCGAGGACACGTTGCCGGCGGTCTCGCGACAGATCTCCTCGGCGCGTTCCACAAGACTGTACGGAAACCGGTAGCCCTCCGTGGCCGCCACCTTTGCCGCCTCCACCACCAGGTCGCGCATGAGTTGGCGCACCTCCCGCGTGTCGACCAGTTTGCCGTTCTCTACGTTCAGGATGGCTGTCAGGGGATTGATGCCGTTGTTGATGGCCACCTTCTCCCAAACGACTTGGCCCGGAGCGTCGGTTTCCTCAACGTGGAAACCGGCCTTGCGCAGGGCCTCGATCACCGGTGTCGCCGGACAGGACGTCCACGCGCCGATCTGCGTGCGGCCCCGGCCCGCATGGCGCGTGCGTCCTTCGCCGAGCAGGGTGGCGCCTTCGCTCGTGACGCCTACCAGTACGTGTTGGCTTCCCACTCTGGCGCACAGCGTCTCAACATTGCCCAAGCCGTTCTGCAGCGTCAGCACAGGCTGTTCCGGAGGCAGCCGCAGGTCGCGCGTCACATAGGCTTTGGTCAACACAATCACCAAGTCTTGAGCGGAAGGAATCTGCGTTACCACAGCAGGATGAGCCACGAGTTCCCCCTCGGGACTCTCCACGACAACACCGGAACGCTGAAGTCGAACTGCCCGGTCGGCACGGTGGTCTATCAGGGTGGTCCTGATTCCGCAGTGGGCAAGCCGGGCCGCAAACAAGCAGCCCATGGCCCCAGGCCCCACAATCGACACTCGCATGTTAGCTAACACCCCTCTGCCGGTTAGCGCAGCGATTTGACAAAGCAATCCTTGAATCCGGCTCGCTTGCGGAGTTCCTGGCACGCGGCGGCCGCCGCCGCCTTGTCTGCGTAGCCACCGACGATGACGCGCACGTACTCCCCGTCTTCCGATGGACTCAACTGCGCCTTGAGATCGCTATTGGCCTCGATGCTGCGCTGGCAGTCTTCGGCAAGCTTCTGGCGTTGCGATCCTGCGAAGGAGGCCACCTGAATACCATAAACCCATGCCTCCTGGGCAGCCGGTGCGGCGGTCGCTGCCGGAGGCGCCGCCTCTGGCAAAGACACGGCCTCACTCGCTGCCGGTGTCGCCGTGGGCTCAGGTTCCTGCGCGTTCCCTTGGGCCAAGGTCTCGGCGGTCGGTTCCGTCGTGGTTTTCTGCGGCCAAGGCGGCTCGCCTGCCAGAAGCTCCTGGGCCGTAGCGTCCGCGGGTTCCGAAGACATCCCGGCGGCATCGGTTTCCGCGGCGGCTTCCGGAGGGCTTGCTTCCTGTACGTCCTGCGCCGGCTCCGCCTCGGCCTCCGGCTCGAAAGGATTCCCTCGGCTCGTCTCGCCGGCATCGGATGAGATCGGTTTGTCCTCGTCCGGGGAGGCCAGTGCTTTCGCATCGACCTCGGGCCACGTCTTCGCGGACTCATCCGGCAACTCGACCCGACGCGGCGATGTCTGCACGCCTTCGCCATGCTTGAAGACGCCTGACTCATCACCCTCGTCCGGAAGACCCGTGTTGATCGACGTATCAAGATCCGGCGTGCGGACGGTCGGCGTCGGGTTCGCGAGTTCCGTACCCCGATCCACGCGGCCAACGAGCACACCCAACATGAAACAGATCAACGCGCCCACGATGAAGATGCAGATCACCACAATCTGCTGGCTCGAGTTCGCCGCGCCCTTCTTCGCGGTGGGCTTCCTTGGCGGCCCAAATGACATCGGCTGAGACATAACGCGCTCTCTTGTTCCTCCGTCCCTGCGGTTCTACTCGCCCACTGAGGCTGTATCGGTCTCCAAAACGTCGCCGACGGGTTCAGCCTCGATGCCGTCTTTCGCTTCTCCATTCTCCAACTTCGCCAAGGCCTCCATCAAGGTGATTCGGGCGGCCGCGAGCTCCTCATAGGTAAGGTTCGGATCGCGCACCTCGACCAAGCTGCTACTCAGCCGGTCGACGAACAACGCCACTCGTACCTCGGCATCGGGATCGCTCGATTCCTTGATCAGGCGAAACACCTTCTGCCGCCGCAAGAGCTGCGCTGCAAGATAGGCCCGCGCCAGCTCGGCGCGGCCCTCGGCCTCGGCCGCATCGTAGAAGATCCGACGCAGTGGCGAAAAGGTCTCCGGAGGCTCCTGTTCGGCCACTTTCGGATCGTAGTACCTCGGCGACCACACCGAAAAGGCACCCAAGGCCAGGCGGTCTTCCCAACACGCTGCGCAATAATCCTCGCGCGTGAGCTCTTGGTTCTCGATACGCACAAGCGACCGGAGGCTTTCCTCGTGTTCAAAGGCACGTTCGCACTGCGTACATTGCTGCGCGGTTCTACTGATCTTGATTTCCATTCTGCTGCAACCGAATCCCAATCCGTTCAGCGCGTGGCCGACACAACGCCGGTACCCGTTTTGAGCAGGTCCACCAGGATCCTGCGCGGCATGTCGATCACCTTGAGCGCCTCGGAAGTTACCTCGAGCGCCCCGCTAACCAAGGTTACGCCAAGGGGAGGCATCTCCGCAAGTTCACCGCGCGGATCGAATGTGGGACCAGAAATGCGGAAGGCCAGTTCGACGTCCTGTTGCGCCAAGCGATGGCCCTCCACGTTGAAGGCCTCACGCAACAGCGGTATCTTCTGGGTCGTCTCGGGCGATATCTTGAGGCGTACCTGATAGTCCAGGTCGCCGTCGCGAACGTATTCGCCCGCGCCGGAAACGTCGATCCCTTCCGAATCGAGGAACAAACGAGGCGTGCGCACCCGATCGCCCTCGAGCCCTACCTCCACCTCCAGTTTCCGGAATCGGAGCGACGGCGGCAACGCGTTGATGTCGTTCTCCAACTGCTGCCCAAACTGAGCGAGCAGGAAGTCGGCGCTGAACTGGCCGTTGCGGACCGTGAATCGCCCGTCGCCGCGCAGCGTGCCGGGATCATCGCGATCCACCGAATAGTCGACCCGACCCGTCGTAGTACCCTCGAGGATGTCGTCGTACCGGAGATGCTTGATGAGATAGTGACATGGGATTTCGTTCCACTCCGCAGCCAGCGCGTAGACGTTCTGCTCGCCCACGCTGCGGTAGCGGCCTTTCAAGCTCCCGCCGCCGACGATCTCCGCCGAGAACGCGCTCAGACCTGATTCTGTGGGATTGTCGTAGGCCTGGCCCACAAACTCGGTGCCTTGCCAAGGCGGCACATCGATCGTGGCCGCCGATAGCGAGAAACTCCAGCTCCGATCCTCTTCGGCGCCTTCCTCACTTGACTCCGCCTGGGCGTTCAGGGGAAGGAACCATACATCACCGAAAGGCGGCATGTAGGCCTGCTCGGCCGCAAGCACCACCTCGCCCGTTCGTTCCTCGCCGATGGTACTCGACCGAACACTCACGTCGATGCCCCGACCATGCAGCGGAGTCATGCCGCCGTTGGGCGTCATAATGGCATCGTCAACTCGTCCCACGATGCTAAACACCGTGGCGTCCTCGCGGTCGTCCTTGCGCTCCCACAGGAAGTGAACATCCGTGCCGGTGCCACCCGCGATCATGTAGGGCACATTCATGCATTTGCCGAGTGCGGGCACATCGACTCGGCCGGAATCGCATCTCACGGACGACAACAGCCATTTGTCGCGAGCGTAGACCACGTGGCCCGCGAAATCGATGGGCGTCGAGCCAACAACAAGCGCCCCCGTCACATCGATGGATTCACGGGGCGTCACGCGGACCTCGATGCCCTTACCGTACGCGGCGATGCCCGGGGGTTTCCGAAACCACCACTCGAAGCCTATCTGCGCCTGCGTGCCATCGAATTCGCCCTCGAACACGTACTGTTCACCCGACAGGCTTCCCCGGCAACGGACGTTTACCGGGCCCGCCAACGTCAAGTCCTCGGCGCTTTCCATAAAAGGCATCTTCTCGACGTCGGCGACTTCGCCCGACAGTTCGAATCGGGCGGAACCGGTGTCCCATTCGTACCGGAAACTACCCACAAAGGGATTGCCCGTGATGGTAGCACTCAGCGGATCACAGACCAAGGCGCCGTCCGCCAGACGCACAGCCCCCGAGATTCGCTCCGCCCGCACGCCAAGGTCCTCGTACTCGAGGACGCCGTCCGCAACATTCAACGTCCCCTCGGGCCGTTCGGCGCCGGAGGCAAAACGGACCTCCACGGTCTCGACCTTCAGCCGACCCGACGGCAGATTACCTTCGGGAGAGGGTAAGGTGATCTCCCCGGCCTTGACGGTAGCGAAACCGGAGACCTCCGGCGATTCCGACGTGCCGCGAACGAAGAGCTCGACCGCGCAAGGCGCCTCCGCCGCCAATTCCAGACTCCCGTAGTCGCTGAGATGCTCGTGGATCAGGGCATCCAAGTGGGGGAGGGCCAGCAAGTCCTGGCTCTCGACGTGCAGATCGAATTCCGGAACATCGGCGGCGAACGAGATCTCGCCATCAACCGTTCCCGCGACCTCCCTTCCGTCGGCCTGTATGCTTCGGATCTTCGCCGTCGTCAGCGAAGCAATGCTTGTATCCAGGTTATAACTGGCCAGCGCCATCAGAGTCCCAGTCTCCGGCTGGAGGAACTCTATCTCATCGTTCAGTGCCACCTCCTGGAAAGGCGCGTCGAGCCACACGATCAGCGTGCGATTCGGATAGCCGGTCACCCGAAGGTTAGGACATGCCCGCCCCTTCTCGACAAGACGCTGCGACGCCGGAAGGAAAACATTGACGTCCTCAGCCGTGATCCCCGCGCACTCCATGGCCAGATCAAAATCCTCGAACGACGTGAACTCCCCTCGGATCTTGATGCGCTTGGACGCATCCGCGCCGAGATTGCCCGCGATGCGGATGTCGATCTGGTTCGCTCCGGAGAGGCGCGACACATCAAGCTCGAGGTCGCCAAACATCAGGCGCGTATCGCCCACAACATTCTCGACCGACAACGTACAGCCTGTCCCGACAATACGGAAGGGTGTTGCGGAGAGCGGTTCAGACAGGCCCGAGACATCCAACGGGCCGTTCGAGAACCACGTGCCCTCGCGAGGACGACTCGCCAGTGCCGTCGCCCCGTCAAGCTGGATCCGGTCGATCGTGACCCGACCCGAGAACAGGTCAAGGATATCCAGATCGACCTCGGCCCTCGGCGCGCTCAGTCGAATGGTCGGGCCCATCTCGGCCTGGAGATACGCCTCGAACGCCTCGATCCGAAGGCCTCGAAGCCCATTGACCTCAACGGCCCCCACCTGGAACTCGGCGCCCGTGCGGGATTCGATGCGTGCTTCCACCGTGGATCGCAGTAACTCGAGCCTATACTTGACAACAAGCGCACCGCCCGAGAACAGCACCGTGACAATCAACAGGAGAAGCAGCCAAACCCGCGTCTGTCGCTGGTACACGTGGGAAGCGTGATCCGCGTGTTCCTCACTCTTGTTCGGGTTCTGCCGAGTCGTCGTCGATCTCCATATCCGTGTCATCCGAGGTGCTCGAGGCCCAGTGCAAATCCTTCGCCGCGATGATCTTCTCCTTGAGCCGCTCCGTCACCTCGGGATGATCCTTGAGGTACTGGCGCGTGTTCTCCCGTCCCTGGCCCAGGTTCTCGCCGTCCAAGGCAAACCAGGCGCCACTCTTCTGAATGAGCTTCTGCGCCACCGCAAGGTCCAGAATATCGCCTTCGTACGAGATGCCCTCGCCGAAAAGAATATCAAACTCCGCCTGCCGGAACGGCGCGCTCATCTTGTTCTTGACGACCTTGGCCTTGACATGGTTTCCAACGTCCTGCTCCCGTTCCTTAATCGACGCTATACGGCGAATGTCGATACGCATACTCGCGTAGAACTTGAGCGCGCGTCCCCCCGTCGTCGTCTCCGGATTGCCGAACATCACGCCGATCTTCTGACGCATCTGATTGATGAAGATCACCAGCGTCTTCGACCGACTGATGGCTGCGGTGAGTTTCCTCAGCGCCTGCGACATCAGCCGCGCCTGAAGGCCCATGTGCGCATCGCCCATGTCACCCTCGACTTCCGCCTTCGGAACCAGCGCCGCCACCGAGTCGATGACAATTACGTCCAGCGCGTTACTGCGCACCAGCGTTTCGCAGATCTCGAGCGCCTGTTCGGCTGTGTCCGGTTGCGACACCAGCAGATTGTCGATATCCACCCCAATCTTCCCCGCAAACGTCGGGTCCAAAGCATGCTCCGCGTCGATCACACACGCGATCCCGCCCGCTTTCTGCGCGTTCGCCACCACATGCAGCGCCAGCGTCGTCTTCCCGGATGATTCCGGCCCAAAAATCTCCACTACACGCCCCCGAGGCAGGCCCCCTAGGCCCGTCGCAATATCCAACGAAAGACTGCCCGTGGATATGGCCTGTACGCCTCGGACAAAATCCTCATCACCCAGACGCACCAGCGTCCCGCGCCCAAACTGCTTCTGCAACTGCGCCACCGCTATATCGAGGGCCTTGCCTTTGGCCTCGGCCGGATCTACTTTCTGTGCAGCCATGCGCTATCTCCTCCTCAGTGATGGATATACTGAAAAAATGTTCACCATGGGCCTATCTTGCCACATTCGCCCCGCCGTGTCAAGCCCTACGCGCAAAAAACCAACCGCGCCTATTGTAGCGCGTTCCGCCGCGTCTTTCCACGCCCCGGGACCACCGATTCGGATAGATCGCTTGCATGAGGAAACGAATCCGTTGACATCTCCGACAAAATGTAGTAGGATGAGCGCGTCCTACAAAATGTAGGAGAACCAAGGAGGCCGGTATGGTGCGGAAAACGGGCGACGTGAGCGACGCCGAAATGGAAGTCCTGCAGACCCTTTGGAAAGAGGGGCCCGCCACGGTGCGGGAAGTAAGTGAACGGCTTGGCTCGGGCAAGAATAGCTGGGCCTACACGACCGTTCAAACGTTGTTGGGACGCCTGGAAGCCAAGGGCTCCGTGAAGTCCGACAAGACGGGGCTTGCCCACGTCTTTAGCGCGGCCATAACACGCGAGAGATTTCTTTCGGATCGGTTGCTGGAACTGGCGGACAAGGTCTGCGACGGCACCACCATGCCGCTGGTGATGGCTCTTGTAGACAAGCAGCGGTTCACTGCGGACGAAGTCGCCGAGTTCCGGCGGCTACTGGATGAAGCTGCGGGTGCGCGCGAGGGCAAGAAGACTCGCCCCAACCCTTGAAGGAACTGACGATGCTAACGGTTCTTGTTCTCCACGTGTCCTTGGTAGCGGCATTGGCGTTTACCGTGGGTATTGCGTGTCGGTTGGGGCGCTTTCGCCCGGCGGTCTGTCACGCGTTGTGGCTCGTGGTGCTGATCAAGCTTTCGCTTCCACCTGTGATGGTCTGGCCGTTTTCGCTTCAGGAAATGCTGCCCAGCACATCCCGGGCTTTCATCGCGACCGAACAAGCGCAAGCTCCACCACAGACAAAGCCCGCTGCGCCGCTGGCTGAACCCAGCCCGGTGCCGCCCGTGCAAGCGGCCCCGTCAACGCCGTGGCGACACGTGCCGCTCGTATTCGCCATCGTCTGGTTCATAGGGGGACTCTTCACGCTTGCCCTACACGCCTCCCGGATTCGCGGGTTCCGGTACCTGCTCAAACAGGCCCAGCCTGCGCCTGACTGGTTGCAGCAATGCTCGGACGAGTTGGCCGGGGCCTTCGGCGTACGCCCTCCCTCGGTCCTGGTTGTATCCGGCCTCGCTTCGGCCGTCGTGTGGAACCCGTGGTGCTCCAAGCTCCTGGTTTCGTGCGCCCTGCTGAACTCGATCCGGCGCGACGAATGGAGTGGCATCATTTCGCACGAGTTGGCCCACCTGAAGCGCCGCGACCTCTGGGTGGGCTGGCTGGAACTGGCTGCCACCTGCGTGTGGTGGTGGAACCCGCTGCTGATCCTCGTCCGACGCCGCTTGCACCTGTACGGCGAGCTCGCGTGCGACGCATGGGTCCTGTGGGCGTTGCCCGAAGGCGGCAGGCAATACGCCGAAGTCCTCTTCAGAATCGTGAGCTCCGAGACGCAACGGCAAACGCCGGTGCCCGCCTTTGGCATGGCCGCCGGTACCGCCGCCGCGTTCAAGGCAAGGCTCTCCTTGTTGCTGCAAGGCGGCGCGGCATGCCGCATACCCCGGAGAGCCATCGCCGCAATCGTCGTACTCTTGCTCGTCGCCGTGCCTTCACTGACTCCAACCACAGAGGCGGCCCGCCGCGTGCCGACGCCCATTGTCTACGGCTCGCCCGGCGCACCGGAGACCACCCGCGATGCGGATGCTGTCCTGGAAATGCGTGTCTACATCGTGAGAGACGGGATCCAGGGCTTGGACAGCGAGTCCGGCTTGCCAAAGGCCGGGAATATCGGCGGCCTGGCACTCAGAGGGCTGTGCACAATGATCTCCCCGTCTCAAATAACGGCAGGGGGATTACCCATCGCCATGGAGGGTGCCACACTCCTGTGGGATGGCAAGGACGAGCCCAAGAGCCGGGATGTCGCCCATGTGGCATCCCCCGTGTTGGCCATGCGTGCGGACAGCGATGTTTCCGTCTCGGCCGCGGTGCCTCGTCAGGCACTCCACTGGCTCAAGACCGAGAAACCCCTCCAGATAGGCCTCACGTGCCAGCCCCACGGGGAAAAGATGCGCCTCTGGATTAGCCTCGCGCCGGCCAATGCCTCCGATACCTCGACAGCGTGGATCAACCTGGTTGTCCGAGCCCCGGCGAACGAGTGGGGAGGCCTTGTCGCGGGCATGGGCACAGATGGCAAAGAGCGTCCCGACCTGCTTGTGTTCTGGAAGCAGCAGCCCTGTGACCCGTCAGAGCCGGTGCAAGAGCTTCCCGGGCCGGCCCACGGTGAGTTCATCGTCAGGCGTGTCGAGAAAAAGCCGCCGTCCTACGATCCCGAGCTGGCCTTCACCGCCGAGATGGCACTGATCGAGGCCCCCGCGGCAGATGTCGAGCGGATCGTCTCACAACTGCCCGGGGCGGCTGGCGTCGTAACATCGCCGGCCGACGTACGGGTCTTCAGGCTCACGCCCAAACACCAGTGGCGGCAGATGCTCGAGAAGGTCCCGGACGCCCGACTCATCTCGGCGCCCCGCGTCACGTTTCATGCCGACGCAGCCGGTAAGCGTCTCGTTCGGCACTCGCGATCGAAAGCCGATCCCGGGATGACCAGCTTCGAGGATCTCAGTCCTTCCTTGGCGGAGTTTCTCTACGCGCATCAGCCGAACACGTCCATCGTGGACATTGTGCAGCAGGACTTCCCGGCCAACGACGGCAAGTCCGTGCAGAAGATCACAACGGGAACCTTCTTTGCCCTTGCCACCGACCGCGAAGTCAAGGAGGGGAATCTGGGCATTCGCCTCTACCTCAACTCCAAAGAGCTGATTCGACACCATCGCGGGCACCTCTTCTGGAGGAGGGAACTCGCGCCCGACATCGTGGAGACCGTGACCACCATCGAGACGCCCTACAACCTGAGCGAAGGGCTGTGTTTCATCACCACGTCCCTTGAAAACCAGAAGCTCCGCCTGGCCTTCTTCACCATGACACACGTCGATTCCCCAGACCGCCAGGTCCGGGGAGCGTCACAATCGCCGTCGTGATGGGGGAGACCCACGCCCGCCGGACGCGGCACGGAGGCCTCGGCCTTATCAACCGGCGCGGACCCTCCGCGTGCCAAGTGAATCCGTTTGCCCCGGCCCCGTTGTCAGGAGCCGCGCAGATTGCGCCGATGTACGCAGATGGGGACAGAAGCAAGGCATCCCAGGCCTCTGCGCCGGACAGGACAAGTCACGAAGGGACTCGAGGACACGACGACGGCTACGCATGTCCTCAAGACCGATGGCGTGTTATCATGCCCCGAAGTTACCTCGCGCGTTGGGCTACGAAGGAGGTCAAGGATAACGATGTCCTGTCTTCTCTTGATACTCGTATCGGCCGGAATGAAGGTGTTTGACATGTCGCCGGCGGATGTGGACACGTTCCTGAGCGATCTCCGTGGGCGCGAGGCGGATTTCGGCGCACGGGTGGTCGCGGTGGCGGAGCGTAGCCTCGATACGCCGTACGCCAACGGCCCCCTCGGCGAAGGACCCACCGGCAAGTACGACACGGATCCGCTCATCGACCTGACCAAGGTGGATTGCGTCACCTTCCTCGAGCAGACCTTCGCCCTGGCCATGGCGAAGGACTACCAGGAGGCATTCGACACCCTCCAGCGTATCCGGTACCGGGACGGTGTCATCGACTTCGAGACGCGCAATCATTTCATGATCGCGGACTGGGTGGCCAACAACCGGTTCTGCCAGGACGTATCCGCCGAACTGGGCGTCGCCACGGACTCGGTCACACGGACCATCAGCAAGCGCGCCTACTTCCCGAAGGTGAACGCGCCCGAGCTCGGTCAAGACACGCCAGACCGGGACATCACGTTACAGTATGTGCCGGTGGACAAGGCAACGGCGGCCGTCGCCAAGATGCCCACCCCGGCCCTCGTGGTATTCATCGGCAAGGTAGATTGGCTGTTCGCGCTGCACTGTGGCCTGTTCGTCCGCGATTCCTGCGGCGCCGGCCTCCTGTATCACGCGAGTTCGAAGGCCGGCAAGGTGGTCCGCGTCGACTTCGCCGCCTACGTCGAGGAGCAATCCTCGCGGTACCTTGGTTTCACCGCTTACGCGCTGTCAGATGCGCCCGAGACGCCGAAGGAGTAGGCCGGTGTGTTCCAAAAAGGAACAACAGAGTGGGGGAGATCGACCATGTTTCGAGGAGCGGTTCTTGTGCTTGCCATCATGAGCGCGGCGGCAACGGTTTCGGCGGACGATGGCGAGTCCCTCGCGCGCCGGAAAGCCTATCTCGACGAGTTGCGCCGCGTTCTACCGGCGTGCCGACCGTGGGAAGAATGGCTCGAGCGTAGCGGTGAGTTGCCGCCCGATTTCGCCACGATGCCGGCTTGCGCGCCGTTGCCGGACCCGCTCACGCGAGCCGAGGGTGGCGTAGAGGTCCCGATCCGGACGCCCGAGGAGTGGCAGGCCCATCGCCGCGAGCTGCTCGAGCAGTTCCACAAGTGGATTCTGGGCACCGTGCCACCCCGGCCCGGCAATCTCGAGGCATCAGTACTGGCCGACCGCGAAGAAGCTGGAGCACGCATCCGTGAGGTCGAGTTGGCCTTTGGCAAGGAGCATAAGGGCCGACTGCACCTCGAACTGCTCATGCCAAAGGGCCCCGGGCCGTTCCCCATCTTCTTGACGCAGGACAACCACCGGGCCTGGGCGCTCATCGCCCTCCGCCGAGGCTACCTGGCGTGCGTCTACGCCGGCTCCGACTCGAGAGACGATACGGATTCGTTTCTCGATGCCTACCCGAAGTGTGATTGGTCGCGATTAACCCGAAGAGCTTGGGCCGCAGGATGTTGCATCGACTACCTCGAGAGCGTTCCCGAGGCCAACGTGGGCCAGATCGCCTTGACGGGCCACTCGCGGAACGGCAAACAGTCGCTCATGGCCGCCGCCCTCGACGAACGCATAAGCGTTGTCATTTCAAGCAGTTCCGGTCAGGGCGGCTCACACACGACCCGGTATTACTCGGAGCAGCACTTTGGCGAAGGCATCGAGAACATCACGCGGTCCTTTCCCGAGTGGTTCCATCCGCGCCTACGGTTCTTTGTGGGACGCGAGGACCGGTTGCCCGTCGATTTCCACGAGTTGGTCGCCCTGAGCGCACCGAGACCGTGTCTGCTGAGCGCCGCCTACAACGACGGTGCCGGGAGCGCCTGGGCCGAGCAAACCACGTACCTCGCCGTGAAACCGGTCTACGGGCTCTTCGACTCGGAGGACAAGTTCCGCATCCTGTGGCGTTTTGGCAACCACGAGACCTGGACGACGACCATCGAGCGCTACATCGACTGGTGCGATTTGCACTTCGGCCGGGGCCAATATGCGTTCCCGGAACAACTGATATTTCCCTGGGATTGGGCGTCCTGGAGCCGCGAGTCCGGCGTGAGCATCGCGCCTGAAGCGTTTCCCGAACGCGGCCCCGAGGGCCTGGAAGTCCCCGGCGATGCCTCGAAATGGCCCGAGAAGCGAGCGAAAATCATTGAAAACATAGAGTTTATGCTCGGAGAACAGCCGCCTTTCGCTGTTAATAACGGCGGAACCTACGGTGAGGAACGCCCTCATGTCGCCAAGATGCTGGCCAGAGACGATACAGCGGGCATCGAGAAAGCGACGTGCGTGTTTGGCGAGTACATCAACGCCGACATTTACGCGCCTGAGGGTGTCATCAAGGGTGATCGGAAGATGCCCCTGGCCATTTGGCTGCATCCGTTCTCATTTCCCTACGGCTATGCGGCGGCGTACCGCCGGGGCGATCAGTTCTATAAGGCCCTGGCGCGCAACGGTTTCGTCGTGTTCTGCTTCGACCAGATCGGCTGTGGCCGCCGGATCGACGAAATCGAGGGCTTTTACGACCGCCATCCCAAATGGTCCGTCCTCGGCAAAATGGTTCACGACACGCGGGCGGCCCTCGACGTGGCCGTGGAGTTGCCCTATGTCGATCCCGAGCGGGCAACACTCGTCGGCTTCGGGTTGGGAGCCATGGTGGCCCTCCACGTGGCGGCCCTCGATGAGCGCCCCACGGCCGTCGCGGCCGTATGTGGTCCGCCGCCGTTCCAATTCGATACGGATCGGATGCGGACCGGGGGCATCGAGCGCTGGTCGCACCTCCACATGCTCTTGCCGCAACTCGGCTTCTTCACGGGGGCCGAGTCGCGCGTCCCCTACGATATCCCCGACCTCATGGCCTGCGTGGCCCCGCGGCCGCTCCTGACGGTAACGCCGACGCTGGACCGCGAGACGCCCCTCGACCTTATGAAGTCCGCAGTGGAGACCACCCGGCGCGTGTATGCGTTGCTCGGCGCCGACGATGCCTTCCAGCAGGCCGTCCCGGAAGACTACTTCCGCTTCGGTCCCGAAATGCAGGATGTGTCAGACCTGATATTTGAAACCCCGCGTCCATTCCCTCGCCGACAACAAAAAGGCGGTCGATATTCTGTACATTCTTGTGTACAATAACGTACAGAATGGAGGCAGCATGAAGACTGTAACATTGACGGACTTTCGAAGTCATGCATCCGGAATGCTGACAGAGGTGGAGAACGGCGAGACGCTTCTCGTCCTTCGGCACGGACGCCCGATCGCGGAGGTGTCACCGGTAAGGAATTCCGTACGCTCGGAGCCATCATGGAAAAAGCCCGGATTGCGTCTTATGACGAAGGGCGCGGGCCTTTCGACAGCCATTCTGGAGGAGAGAGAACGTGAGGGTGTTTCTTGATTCCTCCGCGTTTGCGAAACGTTTTGTGGACGAGCCAGGAAGCGGACAAGTGGAGAGCCTCTGTGCCGAGGCGACCGAACTCGGTCTCAGCATCCTCTGCGTGCCCGAGATCGTGTCGGCGCTCAACCGCCGGCGGCGAGAGCGCAGTCTCACGGAGGTTCAATACCTTAGGGCAAAGCGTCAAATCATCGATGATGTCCGGGACGCAGACATCGTCAATCTGACCACTTCCGTCGTGGGATCATCCGTCGTCGTTCTCGAGGCAAGCGCCGTGCGCGCGTCGGACGCACTCCACATTGCCTGCGCGCTCGAATGGGATGCAGAGATCTTCGTCTCATCGGACACGCGACAGCTTAATGCGGCAACGCGGGCAGGACTAGAGACGAAGAAGGTGTAGACGTCGGACTAGGAGAAGCGGCGATGGTTGTCCCGCCTTCGGCCGTTTTTCTTCCTGTTGACAAAGTGGGGGATAGGTGCTAAGATACACGCACCACAGAGCGGGAATAACTCAGTTGGTAGAGTGTCAGCTTCCCAAGCTGAAGGTCGCGGGTTCGAATCCCGTTTCCCGCTCCACTTCTTTTTCTCCCTCGTTTCATCTCCTCTCTGTTCGCTTCTCGATCTTGCGGTCAAGTTGGGCGTCTTGCGTCTGGAATCCGAAAAAGCATTAACACCCTAATCTGATTATCAGACTCACACTTATGTTTATTCCATTTCGAATCACACGAACACTAACACTGAAAATTTCCTGAATGGAACGAAGTTCGTTCCAGATATGAACGATTTATAATGTTTTGCGATAAGGAGTTGAACCTATTAAGTTACACGAAAAATGAGGTATGCATATGCCATGATCAGATGACATTGGAACGCATTAGATTCTGCTATCATTCGAAAAATGAATGTGCTCTAAAATAGAGCGTTAATATGAGGCACCACTATAAAACATAATATATATTATCAGACGTTATCTTGATCTCGTCATGTCCGGGCTCAAGTGTTAATGAATCGCCCCAATACGCCTCATTACCCCCATACCATTCCACCGGACACACGGCCCAACACGGCGACCGATCGGACGGTCCGGGCTGGTCTAGGAATCGAGATTTACGGCCCGGGCTTCGTCGATAGTCGCCTGGATGGTTTCGGCAATCCGGTCGAGCACGACCATGAGCTGGCGGGTTTCCTGGGCCTGCTCCGCTTTGAAGTCCTCTTCAAGCGCCTTACGTTCGTCTTGGGCATCCGTTTCGGCCTGTGCGAGGTCGGCTTGGGCCTGACGGAGTTCCATGGCGAAGGCCACGGCGGCTTTGAGCGCGAGTATCCTTGAATTGAGGCGGCCTGGCTCCTGTTCCTCGATTTCGGCGAGGCGTTGGTTGACCTGGCGGACGATGTCGCGCGTGGTGTCTTCGTCTTTGTAGACAGGGACCGCGATGAGTTCGTTTCCTACCTCAATCTTGATCGGGTTGGACGCGGTCACGTTCGGACGGCCTTCGCCAAGGACTTGGTGTGCGCGAGGACGCGTTCGAGGCGCGCTCGAAGCTCTTGGCGTTGTTGTTCGAGGCGCTCGTTGTTGCGAGTGAGCACCTCGTACTCGGCGGCGTTATGATCCAGCGCGGCCACTTTGGAGCCGCGGCTCCAGTAGAGGCGTGTCAATTCGGTATAGGCGGCCTGCTTCTTCTTCAGGGCAGCGTTGGTGTCCCCAAGAGCCTCCCGAAGGTCGTCGAGGAGGGCCTCGATGTTTTTAAGTTGCTGCTGTACAAGGGGTTTCAACGAAGCGTCGCATTGAACTCCGTTTCGAGCTTGTGGAGGATCTTGTCCCAGGCTTTCTGGGTGTTCTGGTCGGTGAGTGTGCGTTCCGGAGACTGGAAGACGAGACTGAGTGCCACGGATTTCTTACCCTCGGGGACTTGCTTGCCCGTGTACACGTCGAAGATATCCACTGATCGCAGGATCTTGCCTGCGGCATCTCGGGCGGCTTCGCAGAGGGCTCCTGCCGGTACATCGTTGTCAACGAGGACAGCGATGTCGCGCAGAGATGGCGGATACTGGGGAATCTCTTCGAACTGTTTCGCCGCAGGATTGAGGGCAAGCAATGCCTGGAGGTCGGCATCGAGGACGTAGACGGGCTGCTCGATGTCGTAAGCCTTAAGCACCGTTGATTTTACGAGACCCATCGAGGCAAGCTCGCGGCCGTCGACGACGACGGAGGCACTCTGGCCGGTCTGAAATGGTCCCATTTCGAGGGGTTGGTACGCGGCGACCGCCCCGACGTGGTCCGCGATGACTTCCATGATTCCCTTGAGGTCATAGAAGTCGACACTACGTTGTTCCGAGGCCCAATGGGGACTGGCGGCGGCACCAGTCAGAACCACGGCTATGCGCAGGGTCTCATCAGGCAAGTCCTTGTCCGCTCGTGGTTTGTATACGGGTCCGATCTCGAAGGCACGGATCGAGCCATTGCCGCGATGGAGGTTGCGGGTCACGTTGTCCAATAGACCGGGGATGAGCGAGGAACGCATGGTCGATAGGTTTTCGGAGAGCGGGTTGGCGAGAGCGACCATGTCGAGATAGGCGTCCGGGAGCTCCGATTTGCGCACGTCAGCGGCTTGGCTGAAGGTCCAATGCATCATCTCGGTGAGTCCAGCACCGACGAGAAGGGCGCGGAGCCGGCGGACTCTGGCTTCGAAGGGGGCGAAGACCTGTTCCACTTGGCTGATGCTCGGCAAAGTGGCCGCGATCTTGTCATAACCGTAGAGGCGGGCCACGTCTTCGATGAGGTCGGCTTCTTGGGATACGTCGTGCCGCCACGTCGGTGCCCGAAAGGTGCAGGCCGTCTCGGAGGCCTCGACCACGTCGAAGCCGAGGCTTTGGATGTATCCCCTCTGGGTATGGGCCGGTATGTCGGCGCCGAGGAGGAGATTGGCGCGGTCATAGCGAAGCTGGACCGTCTTCCGAACGGGGGGCCGGGGATGCTCATCGAGCAATCCTGCGGCGACGACGCCGTCGGCCAGTTCCTGCATGAGAGCAGCCGCCCGGTTGCAGGCATAGAGGCACATGTCGACATCAGCGCCGCGCTGGAAGTGGGCCGAGGCTTCGGTTTGAAGGCCCAGCGCACGGGAACTGCGGCGGATGGAGACGGGATCGAAACAGGCACTCTCGAGGAAGATTCGGGAGGTCTCCTCCCCCACTTCGGATTCTTTTCCGCCCATGATCCCTGCAACGGCAACGGGCCGGACGGCATCGGCGATGACGAGCATCTCGGGTGAGAGGGGATGGGAATCGCCGTCAATGGTGATGATGACCTCTCCAGCGCGGGCGCGGCGAACGACAACACGGTTCTCTTCGAGGAGGCCGTAGTCGAAGGCGTGGAGCGGATGGCCCGTTTCGAGGAGGACGTAGTTGGTGATGTCCACCACGTTGCTGATGGGGCGCTGACCGGCGGCGATGAGGCGTTGGCACATCCAGGCCGGTGAACGGCGGACCCGAACGGACGGCAGGACGCGGCCGATGTAGCGCGGGCACAGGTCGGGCGCCTCGATGGTCACTGAGGAGAACTGGGTGGCCGGTTCGGAGGTTTCGGTGATGCGCACCTCGGGGACGCGGTAGGGCACGCCTAGAAGAGCGGACAGCTCGCGGGCCACACCGATCATGCTGGCGCAGTCGCCGCGGTTGGGCGTGATCTCGACGTCGAACACGACGTCATCGAGGCCGAGGAGGGGAATGCAGTCGGTGCCGATGGGGATGCTGGGATCGAGGATCATCAGGCCGCTATGGTCCTCGCCGAGGCCAAGTTCGTCGGCGGCGCACATCATGCCTTCGGAGGGAACCCCGCGCATCTTGCGCGCGGCGATCTCGAATCCGCCCACGAGCTTGGCGCCAACGACGGACGTGGGGACCCTGTCCCCCACTTTCATGTTCGTAGCGCCGCACACGATCTGCAGCGGCTGGTCGCGGCCGACATCGGTTTTGCACACGACGAGCTTGTCGGCGTTTGGATGGGGTTCGATGGACCGTATTTCGCCAACGTATACGCCGGTGATACCTTGCCAAGGGCGCTCGATGGCCTCGATCTCGATGCCGAGCATGGTCATCTTATGGGCTAAGGTATCGACATCGATGTCGATATCGATGAACTCTCTGAGCCAATTGAGGGAAATGCGCATGTCAGAATTGCTCCAGGAATCTTAGGTCGTTCTCGTAGAGGTGGCCGATACTGCTGATGGCGTGCCTGAGCATAGCGATGCGGTCGACGCCCATGCCGAAGGCATACCCGGTGTACGTTTCGTAGTCGTAGTTGGCATAGCGGAAGACCTCGGGATGGACCATGCCGCACCCCAAAATCTCGAGCCAGCCCTGGTACTTGCATACGCGGCAGCCCTTGCCCTTGCACACCGAACACGAGATATCCACTTCCGCCGAGGGTTCGGTGAATGGGAAGAAATGCGGGCGGAACCGCACCTTCACGTCGGCGCCAAAGAACCGGTGCACGAAGAGCATCAGCGTGCCCTTGAGGTCGGCGAAGGTGATGCCTCTGTCAACGAGAAGGCCCTCGACCTGCCAGAACATGGGGCTGTGGCTGGCGTCGAGGTCGACGCGATAAACACGGCCCGGCACGACCACGGCCACGGGCGGATGGGTTTGTTCCATAACGCGCATTTGCACGGGCGAGGTGTGCGTGCGCAGGACGACGCCCGGCTTGACGAAGAAGGTGTCGTGCGAATCGCGGGCGGGATGGTCGGCCGGCGTGTTGAGACTGTCGAAGTTGTAGTACTCGGTTTCCACGTCGGGCCCGGTGGCCACTTGGAAGCCGAGTTCGAGGAAGATGTCGAGCAGTTCCTCGGTGACCGTGGAAATGGGATGCTGATGTCCCAGGGCCGGTTTGCGGCCGGGCAGCGACAAGTCCACGCGGTCTTTCTGGGCGCGTTTCTCCGCCTCTTTCCCCTCGAGCGCGGCCTTGCACTCGTCGAGGGCATTGGCGATGGCGTCTTTGACTTCGTTGGCCAACTTGCCGAGGGCGGGGCGCTCTTCTGGGGAAACGTCGCGCAATCCGCGCAGGACGTCGGTGAGGCCCCCCTTGCGGCCGAGAAACTCGACTCGGGCTTGCTCGAGGGCATCCAGGCTCTCGGCCCGGCCAATCGCCCCGAGCGCTGTGGCCCGTATCTCTTCGAGTTTATCCTTCATGTATTCCGTTCCTTTCACGCAAACAGGGCCGTTCCTATACGGACCTGGGTGGCGCCTTCTTCGACGGCAACCTCGAAATCGTTGGTCATTCCCATGGAGAGCTCGGGCAGCCCTAGCCGCCTGCCGAGTTCGCGGAGTCGCGCGAACACGGGCCGCGTCAGCTCGGGATCCTCTACGAACGGTGCCATGGTCATGAGCCCCTCAGCTTCGATCCTTTCGAACCGCGCGATCGCGTCGAGGGCGGCCGCGACCTCCTCGGGCGGGAATCCGTGTTTGGCCTCTTCGCCGGACACGTTGACCTCGATCAGCGCCTTGACGGTCCGGTCCTGTTCCTCGCAGCGCTTCTGGACGGCCTCAGCCAGCGCAATCCGGTCGATAGCGTCGATGCAGTCGAACAGGGCGACGGCCTCGCGGGCTTTCCTTCGCTGGAGGCTGCCGATCATGTGCCAGCAGATGGGAAGCCCTTGAAGGGCTTCCACTTTGGCCTGTCCGACCTCGATCCGGTTTTCGCCAAAGTGAGTAATACCTAGCTCATACAGGTCGCGCGCCTCATCGATACCGACCGTCTTGGTGACGGCGACGAGGGTCACGTCTTCAGGGTCGCGTCCGACACGTTGGGCCGCGATCGCGATGCGCTCCTGAATGGTATTCAGGTTCGCCTGTAGCTTCTCTTTGGAAACGAGAGCGCCCATGGTGAGTCCCCGGGAATGCGGACTATGATAGAAGCTGGATGTCGTCGTTTCAAGCCAACCGCACCTGGATGCGCGAGCCCTTGACTTCCGGCCTCATTCCGTCGCGGACGGCTTCGCGCGCGCAGCGGCCTCGCGTTCGTCCTGTTCGAGCTGTTCCTGATCGAGTTTCTCGTACTTCTCGGCCTCTTCCTTGCGGATAACGGCCATCGCCTCGGACTTCGAGAGCGGAATGCCGGCCTTCTGCTTGGTCTGGATGATAAGGTCCGTGGCCTCGTCGAAGAAGGTCGAGCTTTCCCACCGGGCGTGTTCGAGGTACGCAATGGCCTCGACATAGCGCTTCTCTTGGATGCACTTCAGGGCGTCGAGCCGGAGCAGGCGCGCTTCGGCGAAGGGCTCGTTCATCTCTTTCCAGATGGCGCGTGCCTCGTTTTCGAGATCCTCGGACTCGACGCGTGCCGCTTGGGCGGCCAAGGGATCCTCGGTCTCCTCGGCCCGCGATTGAGCTTGTTCGGCCGCGCGCTCCTTCATGAGTCCCTTGTTCCGCAGGATGAATCGCGGGGCTACCAGGTTGTCCGGATTCTCCTTGAGGTACCGTTCCCAGCCGGCCAAGGCTTCCTCGTATTGGCCATTCAGTTCAAGGCACTGATACAACTGGCGCGGCACCCACTTGTCGTGGCGATGCCGGATCGCCTCGGACAGGTACAGGACGGCGTTGGCGTAGTCTTGCAGCTTGGTCTTGTAGATGCCGAAGCCGAGGTCGAAATAGAGCTTGTAGTTGCGGGGGTTCTTGAAGATACCGTCCTTGAGGAAATCGATTCCCATGTAATAGTACAGCTCTTTGTCGCCCAGGCGCGCCTTGTATTTCGGATACCACTTCTTGAGGGGTTCGGGCGTGTCGATCATGTGGGCCGTGGCGTTGTACGCCAAGTGCCAGGCGCCCAAGAGGTACGCATCTACGAAGTGCGGATCGAGGGCCACACACGTGTTCATCAGCGGCACCATGCGGTGCATCATGCCTTGGTGGTAGTACTTGTCGACCTGAAGCCAGACGAAATTGGCGGCGATCTTGCGGAAGCCGAAGAAGATGTTTCCGATGCTCACATTGGCCCCGCCTTCGCCTGCGTAGACGGCGTTGGGATCGAATACGGAGGCCACGGTTTCGAGCTGTTTCTTGCGGAGGTAGTGGAAGAAGTCCTCGCGTTGCTGTTGGAGGACGGGGCCGCGCGCCAACTGCCAGAGCAAGCGGTCGTTAGTACCGTCGCGCACCAATCGGACCAGTTTGCTGAGTGGCTGGCCTTGGGCGTCGACATCTTGATCGGTCAACGCCACCTCGGGCAGGACGGGATCCGTGGCCTTCTCAATCGACTTGAGCAGCGCCGAGTCCATCATCTGTTCGGTGCCGGGCACGCTCAAGTCGTAGGGGCCGCGGTCAAAGACGCGCGAGCCGGTGGCCTCGGAGAGGATCCAGCGATAGAACATCTCGGCTTCGCGGAGGCGCCGGACGCGCAGGCCTTGCCCCGCGGCAACAGCCCAGAGCAGTGCTACCAGCAGGAGCAAGACGAGGCTAGCCACAAGGCCGCGCCCGGCATCCGGACAGGCATTTCTCTCAGCGGTTGGCTGGGGACAAGTGATCATGGGGTGTCTACAACTCCCTGCGCCAGAACACAACGTATGCGACGATATATCCGGCCAACGCGAACAGGAGGCCGTACGCGATGAGGTTGGGGATCATGACGTCGCGCGGCGGGTCGTTCACCTGAAGGTAGAGGATCTCGTCTTTCAGGCTGAAGTTCTGGAGGTTGGGCAGAATCTGGTAGAGGCCATAGGCCAGCTTCCGAATCGCCTCGTCAAACCAGGCGCCGGATTGCCCGCCTCGGTTATACACCTCTTTGAGGTACTCGGTGAGATTGCCGGTGATGAAGATGAACAAGCCCGCGATGGTCGGCAGCACAGCGGAACTGGCTGCGCAGGATATGGCGAAGGTGAAGGCCGAGACAATCAGGAATTGGAAATAGGTGAGGAGAATGGACCACAGCAACAAGGTAGGCCACATGCGTTGCTTGAAGTAGAGCGCAATGAAGAACAGTCCTCCCATAAGCGCCAGGTTGACGATGACGATGAGCTGGACGCCGATGAACTTGCCAAGGAGATACCCAAACCGGCGTACGGGCTTGGACAGGACGGTGTAGATGACCTTGTTCTCGATCTCGTTCGGCACGACCGAGGCGGAGATGAAGATCGTGATCAATACGCCAAAGATCGAGATGGCTGTGACGCAGATGTCTTTGATCAGTTTGAGGTCGACGTCGGATTCGAGGTCGCCGATGGTGGTCTGCGCGAGGAAGGCGGTCATGAAACTCGAACCAAAGATGACCAAGATCGAAAGGATAAGGAACCCGATCAGGGTTTTTTTGCGCATGCCTTCGCGCCAGGTGTATACGGCAATGCTCCAGGAACTAGCGAAGAAATGCCGGGCGGACACCGAAATCACCGAGGCAATCACGCCCAGGATGACCAGGATGCCGACCGCTCCGCAGGTCAGCAGCAGACTCTCGATGGGACTCATCTTAGGGCGCCTTTCCTTTCTTCGTCTTGGGCCTTGCCAACCACACGCACGAACAGCTCTTCGAGCGTTTCGCGTCGCGGCTTGACCGCGATCACGGTGACGTTGTGGGAACGACAGATATCCATGGCCGCATAGAGCGACACGAACTCCGGCAGCCGGAGTAGTGATTTCTGTTCGTAGGTGTCTTCCGGTTCAACACCGGCGGCGCGAAACGCGGCGAGAGCCTCGGGCGAGACGCGCTCGATCTCGACGGTCACGTCGCGGTTAGTGAGCAACTCGCTGATCGTGCCACAGGTTTGCAGGACGCCACCGTACAGGATGCCGATGCGGTTGCTGATCATCTCGACCTCGAGCAGCTCATGGCTCGAGATGAGGAGGGTCTTGCCTTCGTCGCGGAGGCGGACGAGGATGTCGCGAATCTCCTTACGGGCGATGGGGTCGAGACCGGTGGTGGGCTCGTCGAGGATCAGGATCTCCGGATTACTCAAGAGGGCTTGGGCCAGTCCGATACGCTGGCGCATGCCTTTCGAGTAGCCGCGAATGAGCCGCTTGCGGGCGTGCGTCATGCCGACGGTGTCGAGGACGGCGCCGAGGCGTTTCCGGAGATCCTTTCCGCCGAGCCCATACAGCTCCCCGTAGAACTCGAGCACTTCTTCGCCGCGCAGGAAGTCCGGATAGTACGCGCCTTCCGGCAAGTAGCCGATCTTCTTGCGGATCGCGGGACGGCCTATCTTGGTGCTTCCCATGATCCGCATCTCGCCCGACGTCGGGAAGATGAGGCCAAGCAGGAGCTTGATGGTGGTGGTCTTTCCGGAGCCGTTCGGACCGAGATAGGCGAAGATCTCGCCGGATTCGATCGAGAGGTCAACGTTGTTGAGCGCGCGAACGTCCTGGCCTTTCAACGCGCTCTCGTAGACTTTGCAGAGCTTCTTCGTTTCGATGACAGCAGCCACGGACGTACGCCTTTCGTCGTTGGGCCGGTCGCGCCGCAGCGCGGCTTTGGAACACCGTGAGGTTTGGGTGACGTGAGCGGCATAGCCACGCCGCCGGAACACACGCTAATCAGAGGTTCGATGATAGCAAAAGGGGCGTGGGCAGTCAATTCCGCTGCGGGTTTGACGCCGCGGCACGGGCCCGGAACACCTCATCGGCGGTAGGCGGCTCCTCATCCCAAAACGCGAGCTGGCGCCCATCCTTCACAAAGGCGAAGCGCGGCGGAACATCGCCGACGAGACTGAAGAACAGGCGTACTTGATCGCCCAGGGAGAGTAACGGGAAAACGGGTTGGGTGAGTTGCCGAAACTCGTCGAGGGTACCGGGCTCATCCTCGTAGCATATCGCCACGACCCGGGGGAATCCCTCGAGGGCGGCAAACTGATTCACAGGTTCGACCGTTGCCATGCAGTGCTCGCACGTCGAGTTGTACAAAACTACGAAGTATTCGCCCTTGTCCAACGTGATAACCTCTCCCCCATCTTCGAAACGGAACTGGGCGAAGGGGGCATCCTCGCTGTGGTTGCCGGCGTCTACCGGCTCCAGATTTGTCCAGGCCCAAGCAACCAGACTTCCGGCCAAGACGATGCAGGCCGCAGCCTTGGCCCACGCCGCGCCCCTTTGAGTCGACACGATCTCCCGGTTGCCACGCGTTGTCCACCACACGAGAAAGGCTAGCGCTTCGAAGATGGCGTTCTTCAGGATGGATGGCCCGGGCGAGATCTCGATGGGGCCGAAGCATCCACAGTCCTCGAGGTCGTGGAAGATCCAGCCGTAGGCAATGAGCGCGGTGAACACGACCAGTAGTCCGCTGACGGCCAGGAAAGCCAGGCCCCGGAGGCGCAGACCCGTCAGGAATGCTACAGCGAGGGCCGTTTCGACGGCCAGCGCGCCGAGGGCCGATCCCGCGAGAAGCATGGGGGCTTCGAAGAGGCCATAGGCGCGGATCTGGATGGTGAATAGGTTGATGTCGTGGGCCTTGAGGATCGCGCCGGCCAGGAAGACTAGGCCAAGGAGCACCTCCGCGAGGCGTGTCAAGCGCGGGATCTGTTTGACGGCAGCACTCATGTTCGAATGGCAGCTACGGGAAGCCGGAGCACTCCTGACCTCAGATTGGCGCAAAGGCGGCGATTATATCGGGAGTACGCCGGATGTAGCAAAAGAGATGACCCGCGCATCAGAAATCGACGCGCACACCGGCGCCGACCGTGGTGCTCCACTTATCGAGGTCGTCGACTCTCGGCGTGCTGTCGTAATCCACGAGGAGGTTCAGCTTGAGATTGAGCCATTCGCTTAGCGGAAGGAGCAACGAAGACTCGGAACGGGCGTGGAACGCGCTGAGTCCGGTGAGATCCGGATAGAGCTTGAGTTGGCCGGTGAATGCGCCCCCCTCGAAGAGGGCGCGAACGTACCGCAGTCGGAGCCGGCCGTGAAGCCACTGGTCTTCGACGTCGGCCTTCGCCCAGAGACTGTGGCCGAGGACCTCCTCGATGTCGTGGCGGAGCATATCGGCGTCATAGTATGCGGAAGTGACGCCGGCGCCCAGATCGACCTCGACGGACTGGCGGTCGCCAACCTGGAACAATCTGCCAACACCGAGTGTCGCGCTGCCGCGCAACTGAAGGGCCATCGGCATGTCGCGTTCGATCTCGATGGCCCCGGCGGGATAGAAGCCATCGGTATCGCCCAGTCGCCATTCGGCGTCACCGCGCAACCATCGTGGGAACTCCTGGGGGTCGGCCCGGTCGAGCAAGAGATGGTAGTCGTAGCCGAAGGATTCGAGGTCGCGTTCGAGGCCGAAACGGGCATAGGCGTCCGTGTAGTCGTCGCCGCGAGACCGGTGTGCCACGCCGCTCTCGATAGTGAACTGCGGTCGCTCTTCGTCCGCCGAAGACTCGCCGGTCGTTCCCGCGCGTGACTCGGGCAAGGGTGTGGCCTTGGTTACCGCGGCGAGGTCCAGGGGCTGGCCAACGGAATCACCATCACTCATCAGGCGTGTGGCGCCCTCGCACACGACAAAGCGGGCGGGCACCGTAGGCCCGTTGTCGAGTGCGACGCACATGTACTTCCCCGTGGCCACGGACTTCACCTCTTCGGCGGACACCATCATCTGCCCCGAGAGGGTGGTCTTGAAGGTGACGTATCCCCCCGCAATCTCGACGAGTTCGCCGGACAACACGTCGCCGTCGCGCAACACGAGCGTGTCCGCGCGCGCTGAGGTCGCGGCAAACGCCGCGGCGAGAATTGCCATCCCGGCCCTATTCCAGAACGTCTTCATACTTCTCCCACCCCAGATCATAGACCACAAAACCGACTCCGCGCAAGACGTTCGCGCGCGGCCCATCGGTGCGCTTGAACGTGCCATCTCGCCGTGTTAGCCTTGCGTGGCGGTAAGGGAGGAAACGGCATGCTGAAGACCGTGTTTGGCAATCCATGGATACGGGCGATAGGACTTCTGTTGGCCGCCGTCGCCTTCGTAGCCCTATGCGTATTGCTACGATCGGTTCTGGTGCCATTGCTCTTGGCCTTTCTGGTGGCTTACGTTCTGGATCCGGTGGTGGACGCCCTTGAGCGGAAGGGCGTTCGAAGGACCGTGAGTATCGGCGCGATTGCCGCTTTGGCGATCATGCTCCTCGCCAGTATTCCGATATTCCTGGTGCCTCGGATCATCTCTCAGGCCGAGGGGCTGGTCCAAGCGGCCAAGAACGCCGGTCAAGCGCAGGACGGCATGGCCGAACGGGTTACCCAGTTGTTCCATCGCCTACCCCTCGACGATTTCGTGCGGGCGGCCGGGTGGGTCGAGCCGGATGCGACCGAGGTCGACGCGCGCGCCGTGGTGGCCACGGAGGTGGGCAACTTCGTCATCGAACACGCCACAAGCTTCCTGAAGACCTTCGCCAACACGGGCGCTGCGACGGGAAAGACCGTGGCCAATGTCTTCTCGTCGATCGGTCGGGGGACCGTGGGCGTTCTTTTGTTCATCGGGAACTTCGTGCTGTTCACCTTCGTGGCCGGCTATCTTCTCAAGGATTTCAATGCGATCATCCGACACATGAAGGACCTGGTGCCGCTGAAGCACCGGGATCGGGTCTTTCGCTTGGTGGCGGCGGTGGACGCTCAGATTCACGGCTTCCTCCGGGGCCAGGCGCTCGTGTGCGCGTGCCTCGGCGTCATGTACAGCATTGGACTCACGATATCGGGTGTACCGTTCGGGGTGGTCATTGGAGTCTTCGGCGGTGTGGCCAGTTTTGTGCCCTACCTCGGTTTCATCCTCGCCATCGGGCCGGCAATCGTATTGGCATTGCTCCAGCATGGCTTGTCGTGGCATGTCATCGGTGTCGTGGCCACATTCACCATTGCCCAGAGCGTCGAGGGGAGTGTTCTGACGCCGAAGATCGTGGGCGACCAAGTCGGCCTGAATCCCGTCTGGGTCATTTTGGCGATTATGGCGTTCAGCACGACCCTGGGGTTTCTGGGATTGCTCTTAGCCGTGCCCATGGCGGCGGCACTCAAGGTGCTCGTGGTCGAGGCCGTGGACGCCTACCAGAAGAGCGCGTTCTTCCGGCAGCAACCGCCTCCGACGGCGCCTGTGGAATAGGGGCCTCTCCCCCACTTCGCCTACACCAGACCGCGTTCGGCCATACTCACCACCCGTCCATCGCCGAACACGACATGATCTAGCATCGCAACGCCGAGCAACGCTCCGGCCTCCACCAGGCGCTTGGTGAGAGCCACGTCATCGCGGCTCGGTTCGGGATCGCCGCTGGGATGGTTGTGGCAGACGATGACCGCCGAGGCCGCCTCGCGCACGGCCTGCCGAAAGACATCGCACGGTACGGCCATGGCGCTGTCCAGCCCGCCTTGCGCAATGTCCACAACCTTGAGCAATTCGTGCTTCGTATTGAGTAGCAGACACTTGAACTGCTCCGTCTCGCAGTTTTTGAAATCGACCATGAGCAGATCCGCGACGGCCTGGGCAGCGCGGATACGCGGGCGTTCCGAGGCGGTGTGCACGGCGAGCCGTTTGCCGAGTTCGAGCGCCGCCTTGATCTCGATGGCCTTGACCTTTCCCAGGCCCTTCACGTGTTGCAGTTCCTCGATGGACGCACGGGCCAAGCCGCGCAGATTGCCGAAGTGCTTGATGACGCGCTCCGCCAGCGCCACCGCCCCGACCTCGCGCGTGCCGGTGCGGAACAAGACGGCCAGGAGCTCCGCATCGCGCAACGCTTCGGAACCGAGTCGGGAAAGGCGCTCGCGCGGCCGGTCGTGTTCGGGCATCTCGCGGACGGCTGAGGAATAGGGTACATCGGCCATCGGTTCTCTCCGCGTCTCATCGGGGCCTGCAGGCGAGCGCGATTCGCGGGATGCCGGCCAGATCCGGGCGAAAGCGCACGCGCTCGTAGCCTGCGTTTAGAAGCATGTGTCTTACGGCGGTATCTTGCCCCATTCCTATCTCAAAGGCAAGAAGGCCTCCCGGCCGAAGAAAACGAGGGGCGTCGCGGATCAGAAGGCGGATCACGTCCAGGCCATCGTTTCCGGCCAGGAGGGCTTTCGGATCCTCGTGGAGGCGGATGACGGCCGGTAGTTCGGGCCAAGCGCAGTCTTCGACGTACGGCGGATTTGACCCAATGACGTCGAACAGCGCGGTCCCCGGCGGCAGCGCGTCGAACAGGCTTCCGGGCAGAAACCGTACCCGATCGGCGAGGCCGTGGCGTAGCGCGTTGGATTGAGCGACATCCAACGCGAGGGCTGAGATGTCCGTGGCGGTCACGCGGGCACGGCGCGCGTTGTGGGCCACGGCCACGGCTACACACCCGGTCCCCGTGCCGATGTCCATGACCCGCGCCTCGCGGTCTCCGACCTCGTCCAGCATCGCCTCGACCAGATGCTCGGTCTCCGGTCGTGGCACCAGCAGCGGGGGCTCGACGGAAAGGTCTAGACCGAAGAACTCCCATTCGCCGAGGATATAGGCGATCGGTTCGTACGTGAGACGCCGCTCGACAAGGTCGTCAAACCCCTCGGCCGTCATGACGTCCCGAAGCCGGGCCAGGAGCTGGGATCGCCTGAATCCGAGGGCGTGGGCCAGGAGGATCTCCGCATCGAGTCTAGGGGTGTCGCTCACGCGGGCCAGCAGGCGGCTCGCTTGGAGCAGACGCTCGCCCAAGGGTTGAACGCATGTCATGGCACGCTCGTTCGCCGGAGGGTTGGGCCGGCGTCCTAGATCGTGGCCTCAGCCAAGCGCTGAGCCCGTTCGTTGGCAATGAGGGCGTCGATCACTTCCTGAATACCACCCTCCATGAACGCCTCGAGCCGGTAGAGTGTCAGGTTGACGCGGTGGTCCGTGACGCGGTTCTGCGGGAAGTTGTAGGTGCGGATGCGCTCGCTTCGGTCGCCGGAACCCACTTGGCTGCGACGGGTGGCCGAGCGCGAGTCGGCTTCTTCGGCTATCTTGCGCGCCAAGAGCCGCGCGCGGAGAATCATCAGACCCTTGGCCTTATTCTTGTGTTGAGACTTCTCGTCTTGGCAGGTCACCACAAGTCCCGTCGGCAGATGCGTGACACGAACGGCCGAATCCGTGGTGTTCACGCTCTGACCGCCCGGCCCGGAGGAACGGTACACGTCGAATTGGAGGTCTTCCGGGGCGATGTCGATCTCGACTTCCTCGGCCTCAGGCAACACGGCTACGGTAACCGCTGAAGTGTGCACCCGACCCTGGGCCTCCGTGATGGGAACCCGTTGCACGCGATGGACGCCGCCCTCGAACTTGAGGTGGCTGTATACGCAGTCTCCCGAGACCCGGAAGATGATTTCCTTGAACCCGCCGATACCGGTGGCATTCGAACTGAGGACTTCGGTGCGCCAGCCTTTCTCTTCGGCGTAGCGCGTGTACATCCGATACAGGTCGGCCGCGAAAAGGGCCGCTTCCTCTCCCCCGGTCCCGGCCCGGATCTCGACGATGGTATTCTTCTCATCGTTGGGGTCCTTGGGAATCAAGAGAATTCGGAGCCGTTCTTCCAGATCTTCAAGCGACTTGACGAGCAGATCGCGCTCTTCCTCGGCTACCTGGCGCAGTTCTCGATCGGGATCCTCGCGCAGGATTTCCTCCGCCTCCTTGAGACGGGCACTGGCTTCCTCGAAGTGACGAAAGCACCGCGCCAGTTCCGCAATGGAAGCTTGGGCCTTGGCGCGGCGCTGATAGGCCATGGGATTGCACGCAATCTCAGAGCTCGACATCTCCCGGGACAACCGGTCGTACTCCTCGAGCACCCCGAGGAGTTTCTGGCGCATGACCTGCTCCATGCAGGATTAACTCTTGAGGCCGTACTTCCGCTGGAAGCGCTCGACGCGGCCTTCGCTATCGACGAACTTCTGCTTGCCGGTGAAGAAGGGATGGCACGCGGAGCAGATTTCGACGTTGATTCCGTTCTTGGTGGAACGGGTTTCGAACTTGTTGCCGCAGGCGCAGGTCACGATACTCTTCTCGTATTTGGGGTGAATGTCTTTCTTCACGGAGTCTCTCCTGCTCACCGAACGCACGTAGCGCACGGGATTCGCTCTCGGGATAGTCAACGATGATGAGGCACCCGCAGGGCCGCCTTGGCCCTGGAATCGATAATTTACCATAACCCCATGGCGCGGCGCAAGTTGAGCCCGGAATCACGTTGGGCCCGGAATCAGCCCGTGCGTGTGGCGAGGTACTTGTTGATCGCGTTCAGGTAGGCGTGTATGGCGGCCTCGATAATGTCCGTCGAACCGCCGTAACCCGAGAAGTGCCGGCCTTCGAAGGAGACCACGACGCGCGCTTCGCCCAAGGCGTCCTTTCCGGGCGTGGCGGCCCGGATCCGGAAGTCCTCGAGCTTGCCCATGACGCCCGTGATCCGCTCGATAGCCATCGTGGCGGCGTGCACGGGCCCGTCACCCGTCGAGGTCTCCGTGAGTTCGACATCGCCTTTGCGGAGCTTGACGAGGGCCAACGTTGGATCGTTTCCGGAGGTCCGCAACTGAACCAAGTGATAGACCTCGAAACTCTCGTCGCGCATCGAGACGATGAGCACGCGGAGGTCGTCTTCGTAGACCTCCTTCTTGCGATCGGCCAGCGTGATGAACCGCTCATACAACAACGCGATGTCGTCTTCGCTCAACTGATAGCCGAGTTCCTCGACGCGTTTGGCCAATCCGGCGCGACCGGAGTGTTTGCCTAAGACCAACTCGCTGCGGCTCCGGCCCACCGACTCCGGCGTCATGATTTCGTAAGTGGCGCGGTTGCCGATCATGCCGTGTTGGTGAATCCCGGACTCGTGAGCGAAAGCATTGCGGCCAACAATCGGCTTGTTGTACGGCACAATGAGACCGGTGATCTCGTTAAGGAGATCGCTGGAGTGAACAATCTCGCGCGTGTTGACGCCACACTCGAAAGGATAGAGGTCGGGTCGCGTGTGCATCGTCATCACGAATTCCTCGAGCGACGTGTTGCCGGCACGTTCCCCGATACCGTTCACGGTGCACTCGACCTGCCGCGCGCCCGCCGACACCGCCGCCAGCGCATTCGCCACGGCCAGACCGAGGTCGTTGTGATTGTGGCTTGAGAAGATCACTCGATCCGAGCCGGGAACACGCTCGATCACATACCGGAACATGGCGCCGATCTCCGAAGGCGTCGTGTAGCCGACGGTGTCGGGAAGGTTGATCACTTCGGCGCCCGCCGCGATGGCCACTTTCGTGATCTCGACCAGGTAGTCCCAGTCGCTTCGCGTGGCGTCCTCGGCCGAAAACTCAACGCGTCCGATGAGGCTCTTGGCTTTGCGGACGGCCTTGTCGGCCCGTTCGAGGACCTCCTCGCGCGTCGATCGGAGTTTGTGCGTGATATGAATATCGGACGTGGCAATGAACGTGTGCAGCACCGGATTCTTGGCGATCTCGACCGCCGCCGCCGCGCGTTCGATATCCTTGGTCACCGCGCGTGCCAGCCCGGCCACGGCGCAGGTCTCCGCCGCTTCCGCAACCTGCCTCACACTGACGAACTCCTGTTCGGACGCGACGGGGAAACCCGCCTCAATGATATCGACACCGAGTCGTTCAAGCTGCCGGGCCATGCGGAGTTTCTCATGGGCATGCATGCTGGCGCCTGGCGATTGCTCGCCGTCTCGAAGAGTCGTGTCGAATATCATGATTCGGTCGGACATTGCTTACACTCCTACATACTGGTGTCGATGAAACGCGGAGCGTATCAAACTTTGTTCCTCGATTTCTACTTCCACACGACGACGGGCCCACTCGGCCTGTTCCGTTAACCTCGGTGAAGGGAGCAAACGATAGGCGAAGGCTTCTTGTGCGGGCGCTCGGTTGGTATAATGGCGGGATGAAGTCATTGCATCCGAAAGCCATCCGGCGAAAGATCCTGTCTGTCTTGTACCAGCGCTACATGTCCGATCCGTTGGACATGCTCGGACCCGACGAACTCGTGGCGGCGGTGGGTGTCTCGATAAGCATCCTCAAAGCGAACATGCACTATCTGAGCGATCGGGGCCTCGTGGAGATGATGCTCGGCTATCATCCGCATCGTTTCGACGCCGTACGGTTGACGGCCGATGGGGTGGATGTCGTCGAGAATCGGTTCGAGTTCAACCTGCGCTTTCCTCCGGAACCTGACGCTGTTGAGGAGGCTATGACGGAGCTTCCGGGCCTCGTCGAGGAACTCGTCGAGGAAGTGGATCTGGCCCCGCTGGACGGCGAAGTGCGCCGTTGCCTTTTGCGGGACGTTCAGTATCTGCGCGACGAGGTATCGCGTCCGGCGTCGCGTTGGCGTCGCGAGGTTATCGAGTCCATCCTGTCGTGGATCGAGGCGCCTTTCGCTCAGATCGAGGATGCTCCGGACTCGATTCGCGGTATTCGGCGTATTCTGGAGGTATCGGAGCCGAGCGGTCCGGGCCAGCCGTAGACCCTATCGGAATCGCGGCTAGTGGCTCAGGACACCGAGGATCTCGCTGATGCGGTCGGCCTTGTCGACGAGTTCGCGGCCGATTTGCTCTTCCTTCTGCTCATCGACGCCGATCCGCGCGCAGGCTTGGATCGGGCGCGGACAAGGGCATCCGTTGCCGGAACTGCCGACTCCGGAGAGTTGGGCGACATAGTTGGCCACTGCCGCCATATCCGCTTGCCGCGAACCTCTCTCGCCGGACTCCGTGCTGTGGTGCAAGCGGATTCCTTGAACGACGGTCGGTGGCAGATTCCAATGCTCGCTAAGGATGCCCCCCGCTTCCGCGTGGTCAATGCCGAAGACATCCTGTTCCGTTTCCCGGATGAGGCGGTGTTGTTCGCGGGCACGGTCGGCGGCCAGTTGGAACGCCTCCGGCTGTACGGCATCGAGCACGACCTTGCCGATGTCATGAAGCAGTCCGCAGACGTATGATTCCTCCATCTTGATCGCACATACCTTGCAAACACGCTCCGAGGCCATGGCCGAGGCGAGGGCATGACGCCACAGTTCCGTCCGCGCGCGTTGTGATCGGCCACTGGACAAGGTTCGGAACGCGCTGGCCGCGAGAACAAGGTTGCGCACCTCGACAAAACCGAGCACGACAATGGCTGTTGTCACGTTGTCGATTTGCCGGTAGAAGCCGTAGTGCGCCGAGTTCACCAACTTGAGAAGACGCGCCGACAGCGACTGGTCCGCCGTAATGTGTTTTCCAAGATCGAGGGCGGACGCGTCGGGATCGGCCACCGTCGCAAAAACCTGGGCCAACACGGCCGGCAGTGTGGGGAGTTCGCGGATGCGGGCCATGGTGTCGCGTACGTCGGGCATCGGCATAGGCAAACCTCCCGACGCTGGTTCGAAACGGTCAACGTGACGCCGCTGGAGGGCGCCCTGCCCCGTTTCTCACCGCCAGCGTCTTTCTGCACTCACTTCGATCCCTTCGCGTCGCCGGAAGTCTTCTCAACGGTGTCTCCGGAAGGCGACTCGAACTTCTGGCCTTCGGCGAGGGTCTCGAGCCGGGCCTCGTGGAAAATCTCCTGAACGGCCGACAGGGCCTTCTTCGGGAATCCGCTGGCCTTGACGATCCCCTCGTACACCGTCCAGCGATTCTCCGTTTCGCCCTGGATCATCTGGGCGTCCCGGTTCCGCTGCCGACGGGTCGTCTCTTTCTTATACTCTTTTGAGTGTAGGATGTAAATGTGGCCGTTGCGTTTTTCGACACCGTATCCCGCGGTCAAGAAGGCATTGAGCTGCTCGAAGCGGCCCGCCCTCATGCGAATGGCCAGTTGGATGAGCTCGGTGTTAACGATGACGCCGTCCCGGTCGGGAATATCAGGCTCGCGATTCTGGGCGGCCACGGCCTGCTCGATTTCGAGGGCCACATCGTGCAACGCGTCGGCGGGAAGCCCCTCATAGTCAGGCTTGGTGCGGACAAAGGGGGCCGGCACCGTTGCACACCCCACCACGCCGGCAGTCAGAACTGCCGCGCAGAGAACGAATCGCGTTTGCTGTCTCGTCATGGCCCATGTACTCCGTGGCGTATTGCCTGGGACGATCCCCGTGGTTTTCAGCCGATAGATCGCATCTCTATCCCGTGGTTTTCGTTGGAGCCGGATCGGTTGGCGGCGGTTCCGGCGCAACCGCTGCTGTTTCATTCGCCGTGGCAGAAGGCATCTCTCCAACGGCAATGCAGTCCTTTCCAGCCCGCTTGGCCTCATACAGAGCGAGATCGGCAATACGTAACATCTCTTCGCAGTCCGCCATGCTTTCCCGATCGTAGGTGGCCACACCGATGCTGACGGTGACGCGCGTATCTTCCGGGAGGCCATCGTAGGGACGGCTGCCGATCTCGCGGCGGATGCGTTCGGCCTCGGCCCGGGCGCCTTCCCGTCCCGTCTGGGGCATGATCACGATGAACTCCTCGCCGCCGTATCGCGCGACCATGTCACTCTTGCGGACCATCTGGGTGGTTCGGAGCGCGATTTCGCGCAGGATCGAGTCTCCTGTCAGATGGCCATAGGTGTCGTTGACATCTTTGAAGTTGTCCACATCGATCATGAGACACGAAAGCGGCAGTTCATAGCGCCGGGCTCGCTCAAATTCCTCATCGAGTCGATCTCGGAAGAATCGATGGTTATAGAGTCCGGTGAGTCCGTCGGTGATGGCCAGGAATTCGAGGCGCTCGTTGGCGCGCTGGACGGTCTCAAAGAGGTGGGCGCGTTCGAGGGCGTTCGCCGCGGCCTCGGCAACGATCTCGCAGAAACCGATCTCCCTCATGGAAAACGGGCCGTTGGCGCGGGCCGTGCGCAGCAGGAACGAGCCTACGTTCTGGTCGAACAGGACGATGGGAATCACCACCAACGAGGTGATGCCGGATCGGCGCAGGTCCTTGGCGAATGGGCGCGTCAGTGGGTCCTGGAGCACGTCGTTGATGACCACCTTGTCGCGCGTTTCCATGGAACGGTGGATCTCGGGATATTTATCCAGGTCGATAGCGAGATCATGTACGTTGGCGTCTTCGTGCGAAGCCAACACATGGCCTGTGGTCTCGCCGCCCCACACGCGGACCACGGAACACCGGCTCATTCCTACGATCTGGGCGATCTGGTCGACGAACACGTAAAGGATATCGTGGGCCCGGCGTTGTGCGGAGATGGCCTTCAAAATGTTGAGTACCGACGAGAGGTCGTCTTTGGTCTGGGCGATGTCGCGCTGACGCGACGAAAGGCGGCGCACCATGTGGCGCATGAGGCGCACGGAGCAGGCGTAAGCGTGTTCGATAGGTTCGGAGGACGTGAAAACAGGCAGCGCCGGGTCTTCGCTACGCCCCGAAGAACGCAGTATCGCGGCGGCAATTTGCGAGACGACATCCGGCTGTCCGGTCCAACCTCCACGGAAGGTTGGTTGCCCATCCTCGCCCTTCTCGTGCGCGACACCGAGAATGGCGAAACTGAGGTTCGGCGATACGGATACGAAAAACCGATCGTCCCGAGTCACCTCTCCCTGCGGTTCGCACAGAAGCGTGTTCGGCGCCACCGCCCATTCACGCGGTATGGTGTCTCCGAAATGATAGGCGCGTTCGGCCAGTCGTCGGACGGTATCGATGGCGTCGACTTCTCGGCACGTGACGGCATCGCCCAGGATGACGAGGCCTCGGCGCTCCGCGGCGGTGGCCATGGCTTGGGCGATCTCATTGGCCAGCACGCAGTACAGGCCGAAATCATCAACGGGCACGAAGACGCCCCCGGCAGCACGCGAAGCCTGTTCCTGTCGCTCAAGCCGATCGAACAGGCGCTCGCCCTTGGCCTGAGACGGCATATCGGTTCCGTGTAGGGTCACAGGAAGTCCTCAGCATTGAACACGTCCACAATGTACACCGGCGTGGAGCGCACAACCAAATCAAAGAGTTCTTCAACGTCTTCCTGGAGCAGGCGGGCGCATCCCATGGAAGCGAACGTCCCTATGGTCTCCGGCTTGATGGTGCCATGGATGCCCAAGTCGGTGGGGAGCCCCTCCTCGATGGGAACCAGCGGCATCCAGCGGGTGCCCAGCTCATTGCGAGGATCGCCGGGCGGGATAGGGCCCTCCGAGGGCTTATGCCAGGTGGGATCCTTTTGCTTGTTCCCGATCCGGTACGTTCCCAAGGTCGTCTCATGACCCGGCTTCCCCAGGCCCGCAAAGTAGCGCTTGAAGATGCCGTCCTTATCGAGCAGGAAAAGGCGACACGTGGAACGCTCGATCACAATCCGGAAGTCTTTGGGCGTGAACTTCAAACGTTGGCCTAGCTGAAGCCGCGTCGGATCGTCGAGCCCGTTGGCGCGAATGAGCAATCCCTGCGTCGTGTTCAACTTGATGCCGATTCCGTTCAGGCTGTCGCCCTTCTCGACGATGTAGGATTTACTGTCCGGTGTCTCGGTAGGCGAGAAGATGAGATCGATATTGATGCGACCGAGGGCATCCAGGGCCTCGTTCCAGACGTCGCTGTTCCACTCGGCATCATTGAACGCTTGACGGAAGGTGTCCCGAGCCTCGAGCCGTTCGCCCTGCTTCTGCGCTTCATGGCCCAGTTCGATCAACGCTGCGGCCCGAACCGCCGGAGGACTCTCGTCGCGGACGCGCTCGAACTCGCGCTTCGCCTCGTCCGACTGCCCCAGCCCATCGAGCAGCTTCGCGTAAGCGATAGCCGCGCGCGGTTGCCACGGGCTTGTGGGAAACTCCTCTTTGGCGCGGCGGAGTAGCTCGAGGGCAGCGGGCTTATCGCCTTGTGCAACGTCAATCTCGGCCAGGAGCATGAGCGCTTCCGGTGTGTAGGACGGGTCTTTGAGTCGACCGGTAAACGGCGCGAGGCGTTGGCGCGCCTCGTCATAGCCCCCGGCGGCCACGAGCTCGCGGATCTGGGCCAGTTCCGTTGCGGCATCCTCGGGCAGGCGGCCGCCGCGCTCGACGGTGAACCAGTGGTACGCGCGCAATCCCGCCGCGGTCACCACGACCACCAGCGCCACACCGATCATGATCTTCAGAAGACTCGGATCCTTCCTCGTCTTGAACACCCTAGATCCTCTCTTATATGAATGCATCATAACCACCGCGCATGGCGTGCGCTTGGCCCCATCGGGACCTTGCTTCGCCGCTCTTGACGCAGGCCACCTCCGGTGGCACTCCGTCTGGTTCTGGTCGAGAAGCTCAAGGCCGCTGTCCTTGCACGCCGCGCACTGTACCTAGATTCGCGACTCGGCAATGCGCGAGAGGTCCATCAGCATTTCGGTCATCGATTGGTAGCGATCGGTCATCTTGCGTCGCATGGCCTTGAGGATAATCCGATCCAATTCACGAGGAATCTCAGGATTCAACCGAGAGGGAATGGGGAATCGATAGCTGCTGCTGAGTATCTGCTTCTGAACATCGCGCGTATCCGACGCGGAACAAGGATGCTGACCGGTAAACAACTCAAACATCGTGATGCCGAACGAGAAGATGTCCGATCGCGCATCGAGTTTCTTTTTCTGAAGCTGCTCGGGCGACATATAGCGTCGGGTTCCGCCCGCCTCTTTGATCCATCGCGTGCGCCACGTCGCGCGCGACTTCGAGAGCCCGAAATCCACGATCTTCACCTGCTTCATGTCCCGCGTGAACAAGAAGTTCTCCGGTTTGACATCGCGATGGACGATGTCGTGCTGATGAAGGAAATCGAGCCCCTCGCCCAGATTGATGCACAACTTGATCATCTGCGGCATGGTGAGATCGCGGTCATTGATGTGTTTGCGGAGGTTGTGGCCGTCCACGAACTCCATGATGAGGCAGCGCCGCACGTTGCCCCCGACGTCCTCTTGCAGGACGACTTGCTTGTGCATGCGGACGATGCTCTTGTGGTCCAACGAGGCCGCAATCAGAATCTCACGTCCAAGGTAGTCGCTCTTGCGCCGTTTCTTGTCCAGGTCGTAACGCCGATCCAGAACCTTGATCGCTACCAGTTGATCGCGCTCGCGGTCGAGGGCCTTATAGACCGTTCCCATTCCCCCGCTGCCAATCGGCTTGAGGATCTCGTACTTGCCTACGTGGGTCAGCTCGAGTTCGCCGTAGTTCGGGTCCCGACCCTCGTCTTCCGCAACCGTGGGCGTAACCGGGGCGGCCGGCGCTTTCTTTTTGCCAAAACCAAACACGCCTAACGCATGTCCCTTTCCAACACTCCATGAGTGGAAACCGCGATGGTTCCGCTCCAGACGAGCAATCCCCAATCCATGAATCTCATTATACCCGATGATATGCAATCAGCGCAGGAAGATTCAACGCCCTGGGCATGCACGAGAGGCCCACGGAATGCCGAGCTCGAACCGGCGCGCGCCGTCAGCCCTTCCAACCGGCGGTCGCCGCGGGAACACTCACTTCGGATAGAATCTGCCTGAGCACGCTATCGGTCGTGACGCGGCGTAGGCGGCTCTCGGGATTGAGGATGAGCCGATGCTGCAACACGGCGGGGGCCAGGCTCTTGATGTCATCCGGAATCACGTAGGTACGACCCAACACAGCCGCGAAGGCCTGCGCCATGCGGAATAGCGCCATGGAGGCGCGCGGACTGGCCCCCAATGTCAGGTCGCTCGAGTCCCTCGTGCGCGCGATAATCCGTAAGAGGTAATCACGCACCTTCTCATGAACGAAGACCTCCCGAACCGTCCGTTGCATCCGCACCAGCGTCGCCGGATCGGTAACCGGCCCGAGCGAATCGATGGGATGACTCAAGCGCGTCCGCTCGAGGATGTCGGCCTCGGCGATGATGTTGGGATAGCCCACGGACAACCGCACCATGAACCGGTCGAGCTGCGCCTCGGGCAGCGGGAATGTGCCCTCGTGCTCTACCGGATTCTGCGTGGCGAACACGAGGAACGGCGGTGTGAGTTTGTAGGTCTTTCCGTCCACGGAAACCTGGCCTTCCGCCATGGCTTCGAGCAGTGCCGACTGTGTGCGCGGCGTGGCCCGGTTGACTTCGTCGGCGACGACGATCTGGGCGAAGATGGGCCCGGGGCGGAACTCGAATTCGCGGCTCTGTTGGTTGAAAACGGATACGCCATGCACATCGGACGGCAAGAGGTCCGGTGTACACTGGATGCGTGAAAACGTGCAGCCGCTCGACGCGGCCAGCGACCTAACCAGCACCGTCTTGGCCACACCCGGAACGTCTTCCAGGAGCACATGACCCCCCGCCAAAAGTGCTGCCAGAGCGCCCCTGATGACCTCCGTTTTTCCGACAACGACCTGCTCGACGTTTCGGACGATGTCTTTGATGACCGTGCGAAACTCACCCATTGAGGACCCATCCCGTTTTGGTGGGCGGCATGATACTTCCGTGTTGAGCAAAATGCAACTTTACAAAAATACGGCCTCCGGTCTCTGGCCGCTTCTGGTCTTTCGCGTTCGGAAGGCCTGAGGCGATGTGGTAGAATGGAAATGGAAACGTATGGTTGTTCAAGGACAACGCAGGCCACAATGGGTAAGCGACCAGCATGGGCGGTAGTGGGGACGGTAGTGGGGGCCGTGTTAATCGCCGGGGCCATGCTGTCTTCGGCGGACAGCCTTTCGGTCGAGGAGAAGCGTTATGAGAACGTGTACGTGCGCGAGGGAAGAGCCATGTACTACGTCGAGGTGCCCGAGGACGGCCGCGTGCTGAGCTTCCCGAAGTCCGAGGTGTCTCGGGAAGGTATTGTCTTCACAGAGGATCCCGCTGCCCGCCATGCTCTGCATATGCAGTGGAAAGCGGTGCGGCGGTACGATGGCGACACCGGCCAGAAGAAGAGCCGGGCCTTCTCCCCTTCCGCTCCGGCCACGGCGCGCGACGAGGCGCCGCCGAGTGGCCGCGGGGAACGAGGGATCCGTACGGCCCGGCTGCGTGGCAACGCCTCGTACGGACGTACCTACCCGCCTGCGGGCCAAACGGCGGCCGCCTATGGCGGACCCGAACGACAGCCTTACAGTGGATACGGCAATCAATCGAAGCCCTCCGGCGGCTACGGGATCGGCGGCGCAGGTGGAACGTCGTGGGGCGGGCCTAACAGGCCGATGCCGGGGCCCGTCGGCCCGCACTTCACGAGCCTCGTTCAGCTCTTCAGCACGATTGATGACCGCCTCGTTGGCGAGCCGCCCGCCGTGGTCGGGATCGGCGTCGCCTGCATACCGTAGCCGTCAGCGGTCGGTGGCCAGGGGCGGGTCGATGGAAAGTGCCGAAACGGTCGCGCGAGCCTGTTGATCCAGTTCGATATCCAGGCAACCGAGGGTATCGTTGAGTTGTTCGAGGCTCCGCGCGCCAAGGATAGGCGCCGTCACCGCGGGATGTGAGGCCACCCAAGCCACGGCGAGCGCGGCAGGCGAGTAGCCGTGTTCGCGGGCGTACCCGGCAAACGCCTCGGCCACGGTCCAGTACTGCTGGCTCTTGTACCGTTCCTTGTACATGTCGCTTTCGTGCAAGCGCCCCGATTGGCCTTGCTGATACTTGCCGGTGAGCAGGCCGGCGGCCAGCGGATTGTAAGGACACACGGCAAGCCCTTCGGCTTGGGCCTGTGGCAAGATCTCGACCTCGGCTTGGCGCTTGACCAGGTTGTACATGGGTTGGATGGCGGTGATGGTTGCGGCCCGTGACGCCATCGCCGCGACGCCGAGCGCCTTCATCGTCTGCCAGGCGGCGAAATTCGAGACGGCGGCGTACAGGACCTTGCCGCGGGCAATGAGGTCGCCCAGCGCTTCGAGCGACTCCTCGATGGCGGTCTCGTCGTCCCAACGGTGCAGGTAGAGAACGTCAAGCCAGTCCGTTCCGAGCCGTTTGAGGCTTTTCTCGACGGAGAGCGTGATGTTGCGTCGCGAACTGCCGCGCTCGTTGGGCCCGTCGCCCGTAGGGAAGTGGGCCTTCGAAGCCAGAATGATGGATTCGCGGTGCGGTCCCATCCAACGGCCGATGATCTCCTCGGTGAGGCCGTTGTTGTAAACGTTCGCCGTGTCGAAGAAGTTGATGCCGACATCGAGGGCACGATCCATGATCTTGACGGAGGTCGCCTCATCGGCCTCCTTCCCGAAGGTCATCGTGCCCAGGCACAGTTGGGAAACACGAATGCCGGTGCGGCCGAAAGGTACGTACTTCATCGAATGGCCTCCATGTAGCGTCGAATACCGATGGAATGGCATCCATTGTAGCAGAGGCGGGGTCTCGTTGGAGCTCGTCGCGCATGAGAACGATTCGTTGAGCAGGGAGTGCACACAGCACTTGGCAGACGACCGGGCAGCCGATGCTCCGAACAAGACTGATCGGTGTATGCGACCGGTCGACAAACGTTGGCTCACTCTCTGGACGAGAGGCCGAGGCGCGCAGCGTGTGGGGAGCGTGTGGGCGACTTCGGGGATAGGGCACGCACGGGAATGAACGCACCCTCCCGTCTTGAGCTGCGCATCAGGCACGCGTAGCAGGTGCTCACGCACAACGGCCGCGACGCCGGCGAACCAGCGCCGCGGCCGGAATTCGGGTGACCTCGCGTCTAGTGCTTGACAAGCAAGCTGTTGATAATCTGCTGGATGTCTACGGCGTCGACGGCATCGTTGCCGTCCACGTCGGCCGGCAGCACACGGGCGGGATAGCCCAGGGCGTGGTTGACGGCCAGTTGGATGTCGACAGCGGAGATACGTCCGTCGGCGTCGATATCGGCGGTCTCGACGAGCGGGCCGCCTTCGAGACGGGTCAGAACGGCCGCGATCTCGGCCCTCGTTAGGACCCAGTCGCCGTCGAGGTCAACATCGGCCACAAGCTCGGCCGGTGCGTCCGGAAACACAACGGCCACTTCGGCGAAGCTCAAGACGCCGTCTCTGTTGGCGTCGGCCGTCACCAACCGTTGCAGCAACCGGCGTCGGATCGAGTCGGCCTGTGGCATGGGGGTCGCAGGCGCATCGGCCATACTAAGCCACCCATTCCCATCGAGATCCATCGCATCGAAGGCATCCTGAGTCAGGCCGGGCCGAAGGGCTTTCAGTTCCTCGAAGCTGACGCGGCCGCTGTGATCCACATCGGCGGCGCGCAGCATGCTAGCGAACTCGAGGCGCGGGTCGGCAATCGGAGCCGGCAACTCGTCCGGCGTGATGAGTCCGTCGCCATTCGCATCAAGCTTGCGGAACTCCGACCACGTGAGGCCGACACACGTGGTGCTCAGTTCCCCAAACGTTACGCCGGCGCTCCCGTCGGTATCGGCGCCACCGAGAAGGTGCAGCAACTGGATCGAGGGATCGCTGTTCGCCGTGGGCAGGTCGGCCACGCTCAGGACACCGTCGCCGTTGGTGTCCAGCTCGGCGAACTGGGACTCGGTGAGGTGCGGCAACAGCACTAGCAACTCCTCGAAGGTCACGCTTCCGTCGTCATTTCCGTCGGCCTTCCGTAGCAGTCTGAGCAGACGCTCGGTCGGATCCACGTCTACCGGCGGGAGGTCGGCCGCGCTCAACACGCCATCGCCATTGCGGTCGAGCCGGTCGAACTCGGCCAGCGTGAGATCCGGCACTATACGGGCCAGTTCGCGCGTCGTCACCATGCCGTCGTTGTTACGATCCGCCCGGCGCAAAAGCCGAAGGAGCAACTCGCGGGGGCCTGCCGGCGGTCCGGCGCTGATATCGTCTACCGAGAGTACGCCATCCCCGTTGCGATCGAGCAGGCCGAAGGCTTCTTCCGAGAACCCCGGAATCAGCGCAATGGTCTCGTCCCAACTCACAATCCCGTCGCCGTTCGCGTCCGCTTCCTCCAGCAAACGCAAGAGCCGCAAATCCGGATCTTCCGGTGGCGCGCTGCCTACATCATCACGACTAATGACGCCGTCGCCATTGCGATCGAGGCGCGCGAACTCGACCGCGGCAAGATCAGCCGGCATGTTCACTACGAGAATGAACTCCTCCAACGTCACCTCGCCGTCACCGTCGGCGTCGGCCGCCTTGATGACACCGAGGATGTAGCGCGCCGACGGCGCGGCAGGCTCCTCAATATCGTCGACCGAGAGCACGCCGTCGCCGTTGCGGTCCAGCGCGTTCAGAAACTCCACGGAAATCCCCGGCGCCACGGCAAGCACTTCCTCGAAGGTGACGACACCATCGCCGTCGCTATCCAGAATACCCAGCGCCCACGCGAGAAACTCTTCAGCCGTGGCGTCGACAGGCGGCGTCGGCCACGGGTTATCGGAGAGGTCCGCGCGCGAGATGACGCCGTCGCGATTGCGATCGAGTCGACGGAACGCCTGCGCGGCGCGCTCAGGCATCATATCGACCACCACCACGAATTCATCGAACGTCACTTGGCCATCGCCATTGGCGTCGGCACTGCGTAGCACAGCGATGATCTCCGAATCGTCAGGCGCCGGCGTCGGTTCGAGATAGCTCCGGGCGTCTTCGGCCGTCAACAAGCCGTCGCCATCGACATCGAGCGCGGCGAACACCGCCTCGTCGAGGAAGGCAACCACCGCTTGCGCTTCCTCGATATCGAGTCCGCCATTCCCATCGGCGTCCAGGAGGACGACCACCGCCTCGGTCCATTCGGCCAGCGCCGGAATGAGCGCGAGGATGTCTTCCATGCTGATGATGTCATTCCCGTCAGCGTCGATGGCGTCGAAGAGTTGCGCCGGGGCGCCGGGGAAGCTCATGGCGAACTCGTCGGGCGAGATCAGTCCATCGCCACCCACATCGACCAGGTAGAGTTGGACGTAGTCACCCCACATGTGGAATCCGCCAACTTCGGGACGCAGCCGGCCCACAAACGAAATGGCCAAATCCTCGACCGCACACGCGACGGGCAGATTCAATGGATCATAGTGCTTGTCGTCTGGGCCGATGATGCCCCAGAATCCGCCTTCGAGGTCGATCCATTTCACCGTGCCGGACGCGAAGATGAGATTCTCCGCGCCGAGCATGTCGACGAGAAGCGCGAACGGGATGGGCAGTGGCCCTTCCGCGTCGGTGTCGAAACCGGACAGTAGGTCTTCGAGGCCGAACGAATCCAAATCGCCGGGGCCAAGGCCCGGTATCACGAGTGTGGCGAACAGCGGAACCAACGCGCTGATCTCCTCGTAGGCGACCGAGCCATTGTCGTCCGTGTCGAAGAAGAGCAGCACGTCGTGCAGGAGTTCCGGCGCCTCCGCCACGGCGTCGAGGACCTCGGCGATGGCGACCAGGCCATCGTCGTCCAAATCAAACAGGTCGACGAGCAGGGCGTACAACTCCTGAGGAACGCTCGGCACAAACAAGGCGATCTCGGAATACGCGAGGATTCCGTTGCCGTCGAGATCCACCGCGTCCAGAACGGCCGCAATCATCGCCAGGAGAGTGTCTTCTTCGCCTTCGCCTTCGCCTTCGCCCTCGCCTTCACCCTCGCCCTCGCCTTCACCCTCACCCTCACCCTCGCCTTCACACGGGCCGTATGGAGGCGCGGGCACATGGCACGCGGCCAGGAAGGCCTCGCGGTCGCCCGGATACGCCTGATACTCGGCGAGATTCGTCGTCTCGTTGAGATTCCAGTCGACGTTGCCTTCCGGCCCGAGCCGGTTGGGCGCATCGTTGCCGGTTGCGTCGCCAAAGGTGAAATAGTCTCCTTCATCGAAGTCGAAGATCTCGGTGTTCTCAGATACGCCCGCAATGCCCGAGTAAGGTTCGTACGCGCTGTAGACTGCCACGATGCTCCGAACGGCTGCGGCTACGAGTTCATTCACGAAGGTCACGGTTTCCGAATCTGCTATGGTCAGGTAGCCGGCCAGGAGTGATTGCACGTCAACGCGCGCCTGGAATCCAGCTACCTCTTCTATGAGGTCCAGCGCATTGACCGTGGGCAGAGGGGCGAATGTGGGGATGTCAAGGAACGGCGGGAAATCGAAATCCGCACGGACCTGGTCGAAATTCTCGGCATAGCCGGCGCGGATGGCGTCGACCATGTCCGGATCCAGCCCGGTGGCAGGAAGGCCGCCCGTGACCTCGCCATAGTCGAGGATCCCGGCCAACATGGCGAGTTGGTCATCTTCGAACATACCGTTGCCGTCCAGATCGGCCCCGGCGAGGTCATAGTCAAGGTCTGCGTACGCGTCGATGAGCGCGTCCACGCGCTGAAGCACGCAGTCGAAGTTCGGTACGGGCGCTACCAGCGGCAACGGGCCGACGAAGTACTCGAGGTCCTCGATTTCGAGCAGTCCGTCGCCATCAGCATCGGCCATGGCGAAGATGTCCTGCGTAATGATCGGAACGAGCGCTTGCGCTTCGGCGAGCGAGATGCCGTCGTCGCCGTTGGTATCCGCCAACGCCAGCAGTTCGTTCGCCACGGCGCCGAGATTGGCTAGGATAGCCTCGATATCGCTCTCATCGATCACGATGTCGTCGTTTCGATCAAGGATATCGAAGAGCTCAAACGGGAAACTCGGCACGAACACGCGTATCTCCGCCAACGACACGGTGCCGCTGCCGTTGATGTCGACCATCGCGAGAAGGTCCATGATATCGTCCATCGGAACCGGCAAAGCGGGACCGCCCGGATTGCCCGGATCCTCGGGATCCTCGAAACCCTCAATACCGAAGTCGGCCAGGCTCAGGACGCCGTCGCCGTTCATGTCGGCCATGGCAAAGATGTCCTGCGTCAGGATCGGCAGCAGCGCCTGCGCCTCGGCGAACGAGATCGCGTTGTCCGAATCCGCGTCGGCCAGCGCCAGCAACTCGGCCGCGACATCGGCGAGATTGGCTACGATCGCCGCAAGGTCGGCTTCGTCGACCTTTCCGTCATCATCGCGGTCCGCGATGGCGAACAGGTCGGCCGAGAAGCCCGGCACCAACAGACGTACTTCGCTGAGGGATACCGCGCCGTCCTTGTTGAGGTCGATGAAGCTGAGGTAGTCCCAAAGGTCATCTATGGGAATCGGCATGAATGGATCGCCGGGATCGTCGGGATCCTCCGGATCGTCGTAGCCGAAGTCGTCCGCGCTCAAGACGCCGTCCCGGTTCAGGTCGACCAGCGCGAAGGCGTCCTCATCCAGGGTCGGCACAAGAACCTGCGCCTCGCCGAAGGAGATCGCCGCGTCGCCATCGCTGTCCCCCAAGGCGAGCATGGCCTCGAAGACGTGGCCAAATCCATTGCCTTGGGCCAGGGCGAAGAGGTCTCCGCATGTCACGTAAAGGTCATCCGTGATGTTGAAGGCGTCGTAGAGATCGATGGAGAGTCCTGGGAGTCCCGCCTCCGCCTCCTCATACGTGATGGTGCAATTGCCGTCTGCGTCCAGCAGCATCACCAGCAGGACCAAGGCGTCGAGGCATTCCGCGGGAATCACGGGTGTCAGAACAGGCGTGCTCGACTGGATGGCATCGATGTCATCCAGGCTCAACACGCCGTCGCCGTTGATATCGGCCAGCGCGAAGATCTCGGGCGTGAGGATGGGAAGAATCGCTTGGGCTTCTTCGAAGGAAATGGCCCAGTCGCGGTTGGGATCCAATAGGTCAATCAGGCTCAGCGCCGCCTCGATAGGATAGGCGGCGATACCTTCGATGTCGTCACGCCCGAGGCCGCCGTCACCGTTCCAATCGAGTACGGCGAAGAGGTTGGCGGACAAACCCGGAAGGAGCACGCCGATCTCATTCAGTGAAACGAGGCCATCGTGGTCGAAATCGAGCATCAAGAGATATTTGACGATGTCGTCGACGGGGATGTCGTCGGCGAAATCGAGAACATCGGCGTCCAGCAGATCCTCGATACTGAGCACGCCGTCACCGTTCGGATCAATCTGGGCGAATAGGTCGGCCGTAACGATCGGCGCCAACGCCTGGACTTCTGCGAGCGAGATGACCCAATCGCGATTGGCGTCCGCCAGGTCGAGCAAGGCCAACACCGCCTCGGGAAGGTGGGCGGAGATCGCTTCGATGTCGTCACGATCGAGGCCGCCGTCGCCGTCCCAATCGAGCAGATCGAAAAGGTCGTGTGATACTCCTGGCAACAGGAGGCTCGCCTCGAAGTACGACACGGAGCCGTTGCCGTTGAAATCGAGCATCATGAGATACTCGACGACCTCGTCAATAGGGATATCGAGACCGGGAATCTCGATGGCTCCCTGGCTGGCCTCTGCGGCGGCAGGAACCAGCGGGACCAAAAGGGCTACCGCGAAAGCCAGGAAACTCAACGCGGTCAGGCGGAACGGCATTGTAGACATGGTCGGCTCTCCTCGCAGGTTCCAGGAGTAGTCCCCAGAAACCGGATAACGCGTATCACAAAAATAATAATAGCATGTTCGAGACTGAAAGGAAAGAGCGTTTCGTGTTTTTCGCGTTTCCGGCGCCCTGCAGAATAGATCCGACTCGGGGATCGCAAAATATTGGCAGTAAAGCGCTTAGAGCCCTCCGCCGTCTCGCGTTCCCGCCCTGTGGGCGTGAATGGCCATCCCATACGACGCATTCTACCGCCTCTTCACGTTCCCCGGGAGCCCACCTGCTCTCTACCTATTATGTCGACACCGACGGGAATACTGCCAAGAACAGGCCATGCCACGCGACGGTCGCTTTGCCACTCGACCTGCTAAGCCTGTGTCAGGGGGCGGAGAAATTCGACGCTCTTGCGGATGTTGTCGTCGGCGCCGTAGCACTCGAGGGAGACGACGCCGTTCCAGCCGGTCTCGTTCAGGTAGGCGAGGCATCGCTTGATGTTTTCCGCGTTCACGCCGCCGCCGATGGGCACTTCGCTGCACGCAATGCCGGTTTCCTCGCCACGCGCCGCCGCCGCCAGGCCCTCGCTGACGTCCTTGATGTGGCAGTGCGAGACGTAGGGCCGGAGCGCCTTGAGGTACTCGAGGGGGTCGTGGCCGGCGATGAAGGTGTTGCCGGTATCGAAGTTGCACCGGAGCCACTCGGAGTCGAAATACCTGAACAGCTTGAGCATGAAGTCGATGTCGTTGGTGTACGGCCCGTGAGGCTCGACATTGATGACGACGCGGTAGTCTTCGGCCCAGGATAGCACCTGGCGGTAGTTGTCGCAGGTGATGCGGAAGATCTCGTCTCGGGAGAAGCCTTCGATCTCGAAGGCGCCATCGACGGTGTCCACCATCGGACACTCGAGTTCGGCCGCGAAGCGTATCGATTGCTGAACGTACTGAACGCCGAAAGCCGATCCGTCCGGCCCCATGAAGGGATACGAGCCGTCGATCTGCGAGATCAGTAGCCCTTTCTCGTCGCAGTAGCGCTTGAGTACGCGCGGATTGGACTGGAGCGAAATGCCCGGCTCATAGCCCATGGCCTGGATGAAGTACTGGCCGTGAATGGCGGCGAACTCGAGGTGTCTCAGGCCGTACTTGACGGCGGTCTCGGCCGCCTGCTTGAAACTGCCGCTCAACGGCCGCCAGTTGTCGGTGTGCATGCCCAATTCGATCATGATTACCTCCAATTCTGGTTTATCGGCCCGGATAGCCGGTTATTTCGATTCGCTAGGTTCTGTCCACAGATTGGCCGTTCTGGCTTCGAGATCCGGCATGGCCGGTAACGCGGCGCTCGGCGTTGGCTCGTACCAGAACGTCGCCGCCGACCAGTCGTCTTGCGTCTCGGCGAGTCCTTCCCGCCAGGCAATCTGCTGGATGGTGACGCGACACGACTCGCGCCAGTAGATGGGATCCGGCAGGTGCCAGCGGTAAAACGAGTTGAATCGGCCTTGACTCAGATTGGCGCCATGGTACAAGAACGGCGTTTGCTGGAGGCCGTAGGACAGGCACGCCCAATCTTCGGTGCCGGTACCGCAGATCGTCGGGAAAGCCTCGTCGCCGTCCATGAACACCTTGATCTCGCCCTCGCCCCACCAGTCGTCGGTGAACGCGCGCACGCCCACCAGCGCGCCGATGAACCGCCCCTTGCCGGCGCGTTGCGGAAGGAGTTCCAAATCTGTCTTCAGCGTCGTCGGGTTCTGGCGGCTGAAGAGCACGTGCAGACGGCCGACATCGGCGGGATGCCGGTCGCCAATGGTGTAGTCGACCTGGTAGTAGATCGTGATGATTTTGTTGGTCTCGTTGGTGAGCGTCAGTTTCGCCTGCTTGACAAAGGGCATGGGCAACCAGATGTTCATACCGGCCCTTTCGCCGAGGGAATGGACCGCCGATTGGTACGCCTGGACCTTGCCGTGCGCGAACCCGAAGAAGTCGCCGAGAGGACACTCGATGCTCGGATGTTCTTGTCCTTCCCAGTACGCCCGGATGACGAAACTCCGGAACGTATTCGGTTCCCGGTTCGAGATGGTCATCCAGAGGTGCCGGATCGTGCCCGGTCCCTCGATATCGGCCAGGACGACGGTTTCGCCCGGCTTGAAGGGCCGGTTCGGCGCGCCTTTCCGGCCTTCACCGAGCCGGCTCGAGGCTTGACCGCCCTGGCCCGGCGCGCCCGTTGGATTCTCGAACGAGATCGACCGCGATTCGAGCGGTGTATCCAAGACGAACGGCTCGTCGGCCACGTCGGCGAACGCCGTTACGCCCGCCGCGATCAACGCGACGAAAGAAAACAGACACCTCCACCCCACTCCGTGCTTAGAAGTACGCATGGCTCCTCCTCTTCGAATCAGTTCAGACACGCCACGTCAAATGCTAGTGCGCCGACGCGTTGGCATCGGGCGCAAGGCCTGCTGCCCACGCACAGCCACGCCGGAACAGTCCGGCCACCGGCGGATTGGCCAGCGAGGGCGCATCGTGGCCGAGCGGGCTGTGAAACACGCGGCCGGCGCCGTACTCGAACACAAAGGCCATCGGATAGTCTTTGTCGTCGACCTTCGAGTGTGCCGTGGCCAGGATCTCGATGGGCCGATCGCCAACCAAACACGTGTACAACTCATCGGTGGTGTCGAACGACGCTATGCCCTTGGTGATCGGATGTTCCGAATCGACGATCTCGACGCGAAACGTGCCGAAAGGATCGTGGCCGCGCAGTTGAGGGTCCCATACGCGGCCGGCCAGATTACGGAACTCGGGCCATTCCTGAAACGCGCCGCACGCGAAATGGACGAGGACGAGGCCGCCGCCGCCTTTCACGAATGCCTCGAGATTGGCGCGTGCTTCGACGCCGGGATCCGGCTGCTCCCAGTTCATGAAATGCAGCACGATCGCGCTGTACTCGCTGAGGTCTTGGGCCAGCGATTTCGGGTCTTCCGTCACCGTGACGCGCAGGCGCGTGTCCGCACGCAACGCCTCGGCCAGTACCGGCGCGGTTTCTTGCCACTTGTGGCCCGGATAATCCTGGCCCGTCACCACGAGCACGCCCTTTACGGCCTCAGGCGCATCGGCGGCCGCGTGGACATTGGCCGCCACCAGAATCATCCCCACGGATATCACAACGCCCCGCCACACCAAATCCGCGCGTACCCGCATGGTCTTTTCCCTTCCGAATCCGAATAGGTCACGTCGGTCCTATACGTCCTACACCGCGCATCCCGCCGGTTCGCTCGTCTCGCCGCAGCCGGCTCACACGCGCCAGGGCGCGCGCATCGGCCGGCTGAGCATCCGGTTGGCCTCGTCGCAATCCACGAAACGCTCGGTGGCCCAATCCCAGGTCAATTCACGGCCGAGGCGCGTTGCGATGTCGCCAACGAGCGTGAGCGTCGTGGCCGAATGGCCGCCCTCGACAGCCGCCGCCGGATCGCGACGCGTGCGGATGCATTCAATGAAGTTCGTGTGATGGTCGAGAGACTCGTACAAGTGCTCGTCGTCGGGCTTGATCTCGACATCGAGTAGTGACGCCGGCTCAGCCCAGATGCCGCTCCGGTTGACAAGTACCCAGCCGTCGGTACCCTCGAAACGGCACCCATGGTCCTGCTGGCCCTCGTCCGAGAACACGAGCAGCAAGTCGTCGGTGGTCCGGTACTCGACGCGCCACGTCACGGACGTGTCGGCCAGGCCTGCTCTCGGAAACGTCGCCGTGCCGCCGACTTTGATGGTACCGCTCGCGAGACTCGGCGCGCCCCACTGGGCGATGTCGACGTGGTGCACGCCCCAAGACTGGATCCAGCCGGCGCAATAGTCCGAGATGAAATACCAGTTGAACGAGCCTTTGAGGTCGTTGTGCGGTGTGTACGGAGCCGGCCCGAGCCACAACTCGTAGTCGAGATCGGGCGGCGGCGGCGTCGGCGGCGCCTCGGGCAGTTCGCGGCCGCCCGGAACGCCGACACGAATGGTGTGAATCTTGCCGAGATAGCCGTTGCGCGCCAACTCGCAGGCGAACCGGAAATCGCGGCTCGAGCGCTGCTGTGTACCGACTTGGTACACGCGCGCACACCGCCGCACAGCCTGCACCAGCGCACGGCCTTCCGTCACCGTCAACGTCAAGGCCTTCTCGCCGTAGACGTCTTTGCCGGCCTCCACGGCTGCGATGCCTTGAAGGGCGTGCCAGTTCTCAGGCGACGCGATCACCACGGCGTCGATGTCATCGCGGGCGAGCAACTCGCGGAAGTCCTGGTAAACATCGCACCGCGCGTTCGTGGCGCCTTTGGCGGCATAGCCGGCCTCGACGGCGGCTTTCAGGTTATCGCCTTTCGAGCGGTAGGCGTCGCAGACTGCGAGTATCTGTGCTTCGGACCGGCCGAGGAAGGTGTGTACATGGCCCGTACCGCGACTGCCTACCCCAATGAAGCCCAGGCCGATCCGTTCGCTCGGCGCCACGGCATCGCCTCGGCCCAGCGTCGTCGCACGCACCACTTGAGGTCCCGCCAGCGCGGCCAGCGATCCCGCCAGGAATCTCCGGCGCGATACACCCGGCGAAAGCCTGCCGTGACGCGCCCCAGCCAGTCCGCCATCCGACCGTCCAACGCGCGACCTGTCCATAACACTCCCCGCCCTCTTGCCACGCTCGAGCGTGGCGACCTGACCCAAACCTTAAGCCTTCGCCCCCGGCAAGGTCAACTCTGCCGCCTCCAGGATCGGGTGCGTGCAGCGAAGCGGAACGCACCGCAGACCTGCACGGCCCGCAGCAGAACCCCGAGTGACGTTCGGCCCGATGATCAGACGGATCGGACAGATCGGACGGATCGGTCGGATCCGTCCGATCCGTCCCCTACAGCCTACTTCTCCTTCGCCGCGTTGATCCGCTCCACGTACGCGTTCAGTCGTTCGTCTCTTTCCTCGGCCTCCTGCCTCTGGCCTGCCCGTTCCTCGACGGTCTCGAAATCAACGCGGCAGTCTTTCCTCCAAATCCTGAATCTGTAATGAAATCCATTTCTTGCGTCACTGCAACCACTCAGGCCGTAATAGAACGAGGCATCGCCCACGTCGTCAATGATCGAGAGAACGACTTCACGCAACGGGGCCTCGCCCTGGAACCGGAAAGGCTCCTTGGCATCACCGGCGACAAGCGGGACTTCCTTCTCCATGTCGATACAGAATGAGCTGGCCAAGAGCGGCACATCGAGATACTGCGCGTTATACGCCGTCTCGATTTGCATCAGGAGTTCCTTCCAGGTGCGCGCCTCGAAGTCCGCCTTAATGACACGATCCATGACAAACTGCGAGCCGTCTTCCGGGGGCACGCGAAACGTGATGATGATGCGGCCATGGAGCAGGCGCCATTGGGCGAAACCGTTGCTGTTTGCCTTTAGGGCATCGAGTGCATCAACCAGGCGCTGGTTCCGCTCGATGGCGAATGGAAACCGGACACCGTTGCCAGAAACATCATACTCCCCACAAATGGGCACACCATAGGCCCTCTCGATGGCAATGAGCGCCTTTCCCTGATCCGCCTCGTCATGTTGGAAGGCATACGGCTTGCCTTGATCATCCAGTCCACCAGTGACGCTCCTCACGGTACGGCCCTGTTGCGCCCGAAGCGTCGTCAGCGTCTCTAGTGTGACCAACTCCTGGGCAGAACACACAGCGCTCAATGTCAGTAGGAAAGTCACGGCTACGGAAGCAAGTATCCCTTTTCGTGTAGTCATTGCCACGTCCTTTCGCGCGTTGCACTCACTCAATGGGTGGACACGTATTCTCCGTGGAGCCACAGTTGACCGAATCCTTTGTCACCAGAGTGAAGCTCTCATCATATTGCTGGAAGAGTATCGTGTGGAATCCCGAGAAATCGATGATCCATGTTGGATCCTTTTCCTGTCCGATATGGTGTTCTGGGTTCTTCTCGGGCCAATTCCAGGAGATGATATGATATACTTGTAATAATAGTACATAGCTATTATTGATATCATCAAGAAGTGTCGCTACGTCGCCTGAGTTGACGTGACAGTCGTTGGTCGCCGGCTGCTCCTGAAGGGAAAGCCATGAGTTGTCTTCCTGAACGCGCCAGATACATGTGGCTGCGTCCACAATCCGTCTTGCTGCGTCTTCCTCTACAACGTCGCAGATTACATCCGTTATTTCTTCCTGCAGCGTCATTCCTTGGAAGGAGTAGTCGGGATACGTTCGGTTCAGGACGGTGTGCTCGAAGCATTGGCCCAACTGGTTTCCGCCCCAACAATAGGGCCCGCCGAGTTCGGTGGTTATCTCATCCGGAACGAGCTTGGTAGTGCTCACGGATCCGAGTGCGTGACAATCGTGAGCCGGATCAGTTGAATCCCGGCCATCATTGCAGAAGAACGTTGCCGAAGTCGTGGCATAGGATCCATAGTCTCCTTCGCCGTCGCTCTCATAGTCCCAGGGCTCGGTGATGTATTCGGCAGCAAGGCCGACTATAGGCTCGATGTCGTCGACGCCGGGATCGCTGATTTCCCAGTAGGAGTACGACACGTCATCATCCTGGAGTCCCGAGACGACTTTGCATGAACCGGAGCTCATCATCGTCACCGTGTCCCAATCGGAGGCGTCCGCTACGAGGAAAAAGGTGAGCTGAGGCCGCATCAACTCCGGAGATCCCTCGACTTCCCCCTCGGGCGGCGGATAGTCATCGTAAGCCACCAATACGTCGCTTTCGTTCTTCGCCGATCCGAGGGCCAGGATCGACACTATGCCGAGTACGGTAATCGGCAAGGTCAAATAACGTCTCATAGGACACCATGCCTCCATCGGTTGTGGGCGACCGGCAGATGCCTCTTGCCGTCCATCCTGTCCATATCGCTCAAAGTCTCCAGGCCTCCCATCGGCCGTGCCTGCCTATCCCCCCTCACTTCCCTGTTCCTTTCACGCGCGCGCGGCCCTGGACCACCACCAGGAACGCGACCACAACCATCGCCAATACCACCGCCACCGTGGCCACCATCAACGTCCGGTTACGCCGGACGACCTCGCTCTTCGCCATGCTCCGCTGCTCGGGTGTATCGCTTGCCGGCGTGACGGCCGGCGCTGGCGGCTCACTTGCGACGCCGGTCTCGGCCAACGCGTCGGCCTGCGGTGGCTCGGATGCCTCGGCGTTCGGCTCCGGCTCGGGGCCAAGGGCCAGAACGATGGCCTCATCGTCGGGATTCTCCTCGACGATCCGCGCACGGATCTCGGGCGTGATGTCTTTCAAGTAGAAGAGCAGGCTGTTGAACGAGCGCTCCTTGAGATGCTCGAGCTGGTCGCCGACTACGAAGTCCGACGCCACGCCATGGCGCGCGACGCGCCTCGCTCGCGCCGTGGAGATCGCCCACTGGTCGATCTGGCCCAGCGTCCGATAGACCCCGGCCATATCGAGGAGGGCGCGCGCCGCCTTGTGCGGAAAGGCCTCCTCGGCCTCGTCCGCGATGGCTTCGTACCATGCGATGGCTTGCCGGTACTCGGCCTCGTCAATCTCGAGATAGAGGGCCGAGTCGGGCGGCGCATCGCGGTGTGGACGCGCGAAGTGCCGGTGGAGCTCGGCGATCCGGAACTGGATGCCCACGCGCACCCAAGGGTCGATGCTCTCGGTCTCCTCGAGAATCTTCTCGTATTGCTCGGCGGCCTGACGCGCCTGGAACAGATTCCCCTTGCGCGCCTCGTAATGGGCGTCCGCCTCGCGGATGCGTTCGAGACACAGTTGCTCACGCGCGGCACTCTCGGCGTCCACCGTCACGAAACCGTTCTCGTCCACGGTCAGTCCCGAACCGGCTGCGGCCACTAGAACGGCCAGCGCGAATCGAGCCATCATCATGCCGTTTCCTCTCCTTGGCCGGCGATGCCAACCGGTGTGCTCCGCCTTGCCGTTCGGCCATAAGCGAGTATCAAGCCGGCGAGGGCCGCCGCATAGACGGCCAAGGCCATCCATTGCGTCACGGTCAGGCCGAAGGCGCCCCGCTCGAGATCGCCTCGCAGGAAATCCAGTGAGAATCGTGCAACGCTTTGCGCCACAAAGTATTGGAGGGCCACCTCACCTGGAAACGCGTGCTTCCCCTCGTGGCGTCGCAGCACGACAAACGCCGCCAGCATGGCCAGCGACATGTACAACTGGAAAGGGTGCACCGGAAGCGAACAGGCGGCGTCCGGCCCGATCCAGCCGTGGTAAACGTGCTGCTGATACGCGGCACTTCCCGGCAGGAACACGACGCCCGGCGCGTGTGTCACCGGCGCGCCCCAGCAGCAAACGCTCAGGAAGCAGCCGATGCGCGTGATGCTCTCGCCGAAGGCGGCATACGGCGCGATGGCGTCCAGGCCGGCCGCGATACGCTCGCCCCGGTAACGTAGATAGAGGCCGTAGGCCGCGATACCACCCGCCAGGCCGCCGTGGAAGTAGTATCCACCCCGCCAGATGAAGAGGGTCGTGTACAGCGGCCCGTGCGGCCCCTCGATAGCGAGGTGGGCGCACTTCGCGCCGAGCATAGCGCCCAAGATGGTTATGAGAATGCTCTCGGGCCCGAGGCGAAGCGGCCGCGGCTGCCTACGGTTGGCGCGGAGCATGAGCGCGCCGCCGACGGCGAAGGCCAGCGCAAGGCATACCTGGTAACTCGCGAAGTACCGGCCGGCAATCTGGATGCACGGATGCATGGCCCTTACCTACTCGACGCAGCAAACGCCCGTGACACCGATAGGATTACTTCACCCCGTCGAAGAATCATTCTTTTCAGATAGATGTACCATCTTAACAGGTAATCCTATTAAGTCACATAGACGTTATCACATAGTCTCATATTGCGCAAGCACTATTTTGACGGGGTCGCCACCTACCGCGCATTGGTGGACCGGCGCGGGATCAAGTCCATTCGGGTGCTACCGGACCTTGTATTCGGCCAGCGACATCCGCCAAAATGCCGAGCAATACTCGCCCGCCTCGCGGGCAGCGGCATGGCTGCGGGCGGAGAATTCCATTGATCGCGAGGAGGAGCACCATGAGGCGCTGGTTTCTGCTGGCCGGAATCGCTGGCCTAATGGCCTTGGCGGCCTCGGCAGACCCGAACATCGTTTGGCGCGAGTTACCCGAGCTGCCGGACGGCGGCCTCGGCGTGGCGGGACCCTTCGCCGGCGCGAGCAACGGGGCGCTGATCGTGGCCGGCGGGGCCAATTTTCCCGAGGGCTATCCGTGGGACGGCGGCAAGAAGCGCTGGTACGCGGAGGTGTACGTTCTCGAGAAGGACGGGCCGGATGCCTACACGTGGCACGAGGCCGAGCCCCTCGATAGGCCCCTGGCCTACGGCGCATCGGTCACGACGAACCAGGGTGTGGCCTGCGTCGGCGGCTGCGATGCCGACCGCTGTTACGCCGGGTGCTTCCTCCTCAGGTGGAATCCCGCGTCCAGAACCGTCGAGCGATCTCCCCTGCCCGATCTTCCGGCCCCGTGCGCCTTCACGTATGGCGCGGCACTCGGAAACGTCATCTATGTCGCCGGTGGCCAGGACTCGATGGAGGCGCCGCGCGCCATGCACAACTTCTGGACGCTCGACCTCGGGGCCCCCGACCCGGCATGGCGCGAACTCGAGCCGTGGCCCGGCCCGGCGCGCGTCCTGCCGATTCTCGCCGCGCAAAACAACGGCTCCGCCGATTGCGTTTACCTCTTCACGGGCCGCTACATTGCCCCGGATGAGCCGGTGGTGTTCCACAGCGACACCTACGGCTACAATCCCAAGACCGAGACCTGGAAACGGCTCGCCGACGCCCCCAGACCTGCCTGCGCCGGCATGGGCGCCGCCTTCGGTGCGTCGCACGTCCTGCTCTTCGGCGGCGCCGACGGCAGCATGTTCGACAAGGACCTCCGCCTCGACCATCCGGGATTCCGAACGGATGTCCTCGCCTACAACGCAATTACGGACGCCTGGGCCGAGGTGGGCGTCATGGCGCAGCCCCCCGTGACTACCGTGGCGGTGCCGTGGGACGGCGGCGTCATCATTCCGAGCGGCGAGATCCATCCCGGGATCCGGTCGCCCAAGGTCTGGCTGGGCTCATCGAGGAAACGCATAGAACCTTTCGGAGCAGTCAATTACGCTGTCCTCGGCGCGTACCTTCTCGGAATGGCGCTCATGGGGTTGTATTTCGCCAAGCGCGAGAAGACCACGGACGACTTCTTCCTGGCCGGCCGGCGAATCCCGTGGTGGGCCGCCGGACTCAGCATCTTCGGTACCCAATTGAGCGCCATCACCTTCATGGCGATTCCCGCCAAGGTCTATGCCACCAACTGGACTTATTTCCTCGGGAACGTCTGCATCTTGCTCGTGGCCCCGCTCGTCGTGTTCATCTATCTCCCCTTCTTCCGACGCCTCAACGTCACGACGGCCTATGAGTACCTCGAGAAGCGGTTCAACCTGCCGGTACGCATCTTCGGTAGCCTGTCTTACATCCTTCTCCAACTCGGGCGCATGGGCATCGTTCTCTTCCTGCCGGCTATTGCGTTGGCCACGGTAACGGGCATCGACGTCTACGTATGCATTCTCCTGATGGGCGTCCTGTGCACCTTCTACACCGTGATGGGCGGCATCGAGGCCGTGATCTGGACGGATGTCGTTCAGGTCATTGTACTTATCGGCGGTGCATTGGTGAGCTTGTTCCTCATGGCCGGCGACGTGGACGGCGGTTTCGGCGGAATCCTGACCGTGGGCCAGGCGGACTCGAAATGGACCTTGGCCAATTGGTCTTGGGACTACACCATTCCAGCGGTCTGGGTCGTCCTCCTCGGTAACCTTTTCATCAACCTGGTACCGTACACGACAGATCAGACCGTGGTTCAGCGGTACCTGACCACGAAAGATGAGCGCGCGGCGGCCCGGTCGATCTGGACGAATGCGTTGCTCTGCGTGCCCGCCTCGGCGCTCTTCTTCCTCCTTGGCACCGCCTTGTACGTCTTCTACAAGGGCCACCCTGCTGCGTTGGATCCATCCATGCGCACGGACTCGGTATTCCCGTGGTTCATCGTGCACGAGTTGCCCGCCGGCATATCCGGACTGTTAATAGCCGGGGTTTTTGCAGCGGCTATGTCGAGCCTGGACAGCAGCATGAACAGCGTGGCCACAGCCATCATAACCGATTTCTACCGGCGGTTTAAGACAAACATGGACGAACATTCGTGCCTTGTCCTGGCCCGTTGGATCACGGTTCTGCTCGGTGTTGTCGGGACAGGAACGGCGATGTTAATGGCAGGATCGGATATCAAGTCACTCTGGGACCATTTCAACGTGATTCTCGGCCTGTTTGGAGGAGGTCTCGCGGGGCTGTTCGTCCTTGGGATCTTCACACGCCGCGCTCACGGCACCGGCGCGCTCATCGGGGCGCTCTCTAGCGCGGCCGTGCTGTATGCCGTCCAGAAGTACACGCCGGTACACTTCTTCCTGTACGCCGCCGTAGGCATTGTCTCATGCGTCGTGGTCGGATACGTGGCCAGCCTGGTGCTGCCGAGACCCCGGCGAACGCTTGATGGGCTGACGCTTTACGATAGGCTGTAGGCTGTAGGCTGTAGGCTGTAGGCTGTAGGCTGGAGGCTGGAGGCCGTAGGCCGTGGGCTGGAGACTGGAGGCTGGAGGCTGGAGGCTGGAGGCCGTAGGCCGTAGGCCGTGGGCTGGAGGCTGGAGGCTGGAGGCTGGAGGCTGGAGGCTGGAGGCTGGAGGCTGGAGGCCGTAGGCCGTGGGCTGGAGGCTGCAGGCTGGAGGCACTGTATGACGGATTTGGAGCGGTTCATCGCGTGCATGGAGTTCGAGTCCTGTAATCGGCGGCCGAACCACGAACTGGGCGTGTGGCCGCAGACGCGGTTGCGCTGGCTCGAGGAGGCCCCCGAGGCGGTCGGCCATTTCTCTTGGGACTGGTTCGTCGATGAGCCGGCCATCGGCCTGGATCGGCGCGAGTACGTGCCTGTCGATTTCGGGTTCATGCCGGGATTCGACACGGCCCTCATCGAGGACACGCCCGAATACGAGATCGTCCGCAACTCGAAAGGTATTGTCTCGAAAGGACTTAAGGAGGGCACGGTGGGCGGCGGTCGGATGTGCATGGACCAGTACCTCGAGTTCCCCGTGCGCCGGCCCGAGGACTTCGTGGACATCAAGCGCCGCCTGATCGCGGCCATTCCCGAGCGGTATCCCGCCGATCTCGACGAGCAAATTGCCCGGTGGCGCATGCGTGACTATCCCCTCGTGCTCGGTCGGAACTGTGCCGCCAACGGTTTCTACTGGCGCGCCCGCGAGTTCATGGGCACCGAGGCGCTCTCGACGGCGTTCTACGAGTATCCTGACCTCATGCACGAGATGATGGAGTTCTTCGCCGATTTCGTCATCGAGACGGCCCGGCCCGTCCTCGAACGGATTCCCGTCGAGTATTTCGTGCTCAACGAGGACCTCGCCATGAAGTCCGGGCCGCTCATCGGCCCGAACATCTACGGCGAGTTCATCTTCCCCCACCTCAAGCGCATGGTCGAGTTCTTCCGTAGCCACGGCACCAAGTATTTCGCCCTGGACTCCGACGGCGACCCGACGGTGCTCGTGCCGCTGATGATGGACGCCGGCGTCGATACGCTCTGGCCCCTCGAACGCGCATCGAACGTGAGTCCCGTCGAGTGGCGACGACGTTTCGGCAAGACGCTCCGGATGTGGGGCGGCGTCGACAAACGCGAAGTCGCCAAAGGGCCCGAGGCCATTCGCGCCCACCTGCGCGAACTGGCGCCCCTCGTCGAAGAAGGCGGCTTCATCCCGACCCTCGACCACACCTTCCCGCCGGACATCTCGTACGATAACTTCCGCTACTACATGGACTACAAACAGGCACTCTTGGCGGGGAAATTCGAGAAGCTGTAGCACAGGGAGAAGCCGGACATGGATTTGAGCTTGGGTGTATCGCTGACGGTATTTGCCCTCGCTGTGGGCCTCGGCGCGCACGGCGAGGACGCATTGGCAACCGTGGACTACGACATCCAACTGGACACGGTCTGCCATGGATTTGACCAGGAGACGTGCTGGGTGCATCCGCGCGCCGGCACGATTCCAGGCGACACGCCCATCGTGGTCATGACGATGCAGAAGCTGCTCTTGAGCGGCTCGGACGTGTTCTACGCGCTCAATGAGATGCGCACCGACGACCTCGGCCGCACATGGACAGGGCCTGTCGAGCACGAGACGCTTGGGCGGCGTCCGGAAGGCGATCAGGTGGCGGCAATCTGCGATTTCACGCCAATGTGGCATGCGGCCTCCGGCAGACTGCTGGGCACCGGCCACGTGGCGCGGTACGAGGGGAACCGGCTCGCGGACGATTATCCGAGGCAGACGTCGTATTCGTGGTACGACGCCGAGGCGCGTACGTGGGCGCCGTGGCGCACTGTCGATATGCCGGACGATCCCAAGTTCTACAGCTCCGGCGCGGGTTGCACGCAGCGCGTCGACCTGCCGAACGGCGATATCCTTCTGCCCATCTACTTCAAGGCAAAGGGCGTCAAGACGTCGAGTTCGACGGTGATGCGGTGCCGGTTCGACGGCGAAACGCTGCGTTATGTCGAGCACGGCAACGAAATGACCGTTGACGTGCCGCGAGGACTCGGCGAGCCGTCGCTGGCCGCGTGCAACGGCATGTTCTACCTGACGCTGCGCAACGATGAGAAAGGCTACGTCACGCGCGGCGCCGACGGCCTCCATTTCGTTCCGCCACAGCCGTGGACCTTCGACGACGGCTCCGAGTTGGGCAGCTACAACACGCAACAGCATTGGGTCGTCCACAAGAACGCGCTGTTTCTCGTCTATACGCGGCGTGACCCCAAGTACGATCACGTGTTCCGCCATCGCGCGCCGCTGCGCATCGCCCAGGTCGATCCAGAGCGGCTGTGCGTCCTACGGGCGACCGAGCGCATCCTGGTGCCCGAACGCGGCGCGCGCCTCGGCAACTTCGCCGTGACCGAGGTCAGCGCGAACGAAACATGGGTCACCGTCGCCGAGTGGATGCAGCCCGTCGGCTGCGAGAAATATGGTTCCGACAACGCCGTCTACGCTGCGCGCATCCTCTGGCGGGATTAGGCGGAGTCCGAGTGTACAGGGCTTTCACGGCCATCCTGGCCGTGAAGCCCATGGGCAAGAAGCCCATGCCACCTCGGGGGCTTCCGCTGGCGCGGCATCCCTCGCTCCCACGGTCCTCCGTGGGAGCGTAGAACGTACTCCCGATCGTGTTCTGGCGAACGCGCCGTTCTTGCGCTAGAATAGAAGATGCAGGATGCCTCGGCGTGCACTGGCTCTCGTGTTGGAGTGGGCCGTGGAACACCGCGCCGAACTTGAGGAGAACTGGCGTCGTGTGAAGAAACACGAACCGCTTATGGCCATTGAACCGTTGGTTTAGCCAACGGATCGGAGGATGAGATGATGTGGCGGGTTGTCACTGTGAAGCCACTTGCCGACTACCGGCTACATGTCGAGTTTGCCGACGGAACGCAGGGAGAAATCGATCTCTCGGAACGCCTGTTTGGTCCAGTGTTCGATCCGCTGAGAGACCCTGAAGTGTTCGCTCAGGTAAGCATTGACGAGTTCGGCGTTGTGTGTTGGCCCAACGGCGCCGATCTTGCTCCCGACGCGTTGTACGAGACAGTTGCGGGTGCCCTGACGTAGGGAAAGCGTACGCTGGGGCTCAGAAGTCGCTGGGGAGCTTGCTGAGCTGCTCGAAGGAGAAGATGGGGCCTTCTTTGCAGACGTAGACAGGGCCGCAGTTGCAGCGGCCGCATTTGCCGACGCCGCATTTCATGCGGTTCTCGAGGCTGCTGTAGATGCTCGCGGGGGCGATGCCCATCTGGTCAAGCACCGGCAAGGTGAACTTGATCATGATCGGCGGGCCGATCACGAGGGCGACGGTGTTGTCGGCAGGAATCTGGGCGTCGCGCAAGACGTTGGGCACGAGGCCGACCTCGTACGTCCACTCGGGCGTTTCGCCGCCGGGATCGACACAGCGGATGACGCGGACGTCTTTGTACTCGGCCCACTGGTCGAGTTCATCCTCGAACACGAGGTCTTTGGTGGTTCGCGCGCCGTAGACGACGGTGATGTTGCCGTATTTCTCGCGGCTTTCGAGCGCGTACCAGACGGCGCAGCGGATCGGTGGCATGGCAATGCCGCCGCCGATGAAAATCAGGTTCTTGCCCTCCCACTCTTCCATCGGGTAGCTGTTGCCATACGGCCCACGGAAACCGATGGTGTCGCCTTCGTCGATCTGCCAGAAAGCTTCGGTGACGCGTCCGGTCTTGCGGAAACAGAATTCGATGTGATCCTTCCAGTTCGAGCTCGAGCAGATGTTGAAGGTGGACTCGCCCATGCCAAACAGCGAGAACATGCCGAACTGGCCCACCTCGTACGAAAACCGCGCCGCGCGCTCGGGATCCCTAAACTTGATCTTGACGGACTTCACGTCAACGGTGTGCTGCTTGACCTCGATCACTTCCATCAAATCGGGTTTGTACACGTTTTCCATCATTTGGCCCCGGTGGTGTCGAGGTGGGCGGCCAGATCCATCAAGGTGTTGAGGATGCCGAGGCTGACGGGGCAATTGCGCGTGCAGTTGCCGCAGCCGGTGCACAGGACCTCGCCGAACTTTTGCGGATAGATGCTGAACTTGTGCATCACGCGCTGCCGCTGGCGCTGGGCCTGACGCGCGCGCGGATTGTGGCCGGAGGCGTGCATGGTGAACATCTCGAATTGGCAACTGTCCCAGTTCTTGGCGCGGTAGCCGCCGGCGGCGTTGCCTTCGTCGACGATGTCGAAGCAGTGGCACGTGGGGCATTCGTAGGCGCATGCGCCGCAGCCGAGGCAGCGCAAGGTGAGTTCGTTCCAGATCGGATTGTCGAAGCTGTCCTTCAGGAACTCGGTGATCGGGCCGACATCAAGCCGCTCGGGCGGGCCGGCCGGCACCTTGGCTGCCTGGCCGCTCGACTCTGTCTTGCCGGCGAAGAGCTCGCGGCCCTTGTCGGTGAAGCAGCGCACCTCGAACGTACCGTCGCCAAGGGGCAACAACATCGCGTCAGAACCGTTCTCGGCGGCCGGCCCGAGGCCTACCGAGGTGCAGAAGCACTGGGCGTCGTGTTCGGTACACGCCAGCGTGACGACGGTGGTCGCGGCGCGGCGCGCGTTGTAGAATGCGTCTTTGAAATCCCAGTTGAACACGTGATCCAGGATCGGCAGCGCCGCCGCATCGCAGGGCCTCGCGGCCAGAACGATCTGTTTGGCCACCGACCGCTCGGGGTCTTCGAGTTCGACGCCCGATCCTTTGATGTGGTAGGCGTAAATCTTCTCGTGTTTCGGAAATACGGCTTCCTTGATCGAGTTGCGCGGATGAATGTAACCATCAAGGGCAAGCGCGTCGGAGGAGGCGAGCGGCGCGTAGGCCACGAACGCGTCATTGATCCGGCTCGGGCCGAGGACGGGTACGCCTTGTTTCAACCATTCGTCCACGGCGCGCAACAGGGCTTCTCGAGAGATGATCTCGCTCACTGAATGAACTCCTCCTCATCCTGGAGGGCGTACGACCCGATGACGGGCGGCGTGTCCTTGTCCATGCCGGCGCGGTAGCCGAAGCCTTCCTCGGCGGCCTTGGCGAGCGAGTCGTTGAGCAGGCGCAGGTTGATGCCGGCCGGACACACGCGCGCGCATTCGCCGCATCCGACGCAACGGCCGGCCTGGTGGAACGCGCGCGCCATGTTCCAGGCGAAGTTCGCCATCGGGGTGGACGACGTGTCGATAACGGCTGGGCGGTTCTTGTCGACGATGCAGCGGTTGCAGTAGCACATCGGGCAGACTTCGCGGCAGGCGTAGCACTTGACGCACCGGCTGAGCTCGTTTGTCCAGTACGCGAAGCGCTCCTCGGGCGTCTTCTTCATGAACGCGTCGAGTTCGGCGTATCGACCGTCCTGCGACACCGGTTCGTTGGCGACCTCACCGATGACTGCGTCGGCGAAGCGCGGCATATGGACATCGCAGTAGCCACACTTGGAGGCTGGCGGATCGCCGACGCCCTCGCACGCCATTCCGATGACATACACCGAGGCGCGGTCGATCTGCGATTCCTGTTCGAGCACGACGACGGCACGCTCATCGCAGCCCTTCACGACGATAGCCGGTTTACCGAGCGCCTTGATTTCCTTGCGCGTCAAGTAGGTGGCGAGATTGCCGAAGCATTGCCGGTTCCACACGAGCCGGCCGACGTCCTCCGCCTTCTTGATGAATACCGGACACACCGGGCCGTCCGGCATCGATTGGCCGTAGCCGATGATGACATCGACGGCGCCCTCTTCGAGCAAGCGCTTGCAGGTGTCTCGCAGTTCTTGTTCCATTACGCGGACGCCTCGGCGAGTTTGCGGTATCCCTCGTACGGCCCGAGTGCGCGGGTCGTATCGGTGATCTCGGTGATGGTTTCCTGGAACTTGCGTCCTTCCGCCGCCGAGATCCACGTGAAGTGGATGCGTCTCATGTCGATTCCCAAGGTTTCGAGCAAAGGCCGCGCGAGCATCCAGCGGCGCCGCGCGTGATAGTTGCCCGCCGTGTAATGGCAGTCGCCGGGATGGCACCCGGACACGAGCACCGCGTCCGCGCCCATCTCGAAGGCCTTGATCACGAGGTTGAAATCGATGCGGCCCGTGCACGGCAGGCGGATGATACGGACGTTGGACGGGTACTCGAGGCGGTTCGTGCCGGCGAGGTCCGCGCCCAGGTACGTGCACCAGTTGCAGACGTAGGCGACGATCTTCGGTTCGAATGGATTCGTGTCGCTCATACCAGGTTCTTCACCATTTCGTAAATCTGCTGTTCGCTGAAGCCTTCAATGTCGGCGCTCTTCGAGGGACACACGGCCACGCACGTGCCGCAGCCCATGCACAGGCCTTGATTCACGCGCGCCGTGTACTTGACGAGGTTGCCCTTCCGGTCGCGGATCTCGGCCTTCTCGATAGCACCGTACGGACACGTGCGCACGCAGGCGTAACACGCGGCGCACGTCTGTTCGTTGATAACGGCGATTTCCGGTTCGCGCGTGAGTTCGCCCTTGCCGAACATGACCTGGACCTTGCCGGCGGCGGCCGAAGCTTGCGCGACGGCCTCGGGGATGTCTTTCGGCGCATGGCACGCGCCGCAAATGTAGACGCCGGCCGATGTGGTCTCGACAGGCCGAAGTTTCGGATGCGATTCGGACAGGAATCCGAACTCGTCGTAGCCCACCTTGAGCTTCTGGGCCAGTTCGCGCGCGCCGTCGGCCGGTTGCATGGCCGTCGCGAGAACGACCATGTCGGCCTCGACGGTAATCGGCTCGCCGACAAGGGTATCTGTGCCGCGCACGATGAGCTTGCCGTTCTCTTGGGTGATTTTCGAGACGCGGCCGCGATAGTACTTGGCGCCGTCTTTCTCGATGGCGCGGCGAACGAACTCGTCGTAGTTCTTGCCGCCGGCGCGGATGTCCATGTAGAACACATGCGCCTGGCCATCGTGCACTTTGTGCTTGTAGAGCATCGTGTGCTTGGCCGTGTACATGCAGCAGATCTTCGAGCAGAAGGTCATGCCTTTGGCGTTATCGCGCGAACCGACACAGGCGATGAACACGATGTTCTTCGGCTCGGCGCCGTCCGAAGGCCGCTTGATCTCGCCGCCCGTGGGCCCCGAGGCCGACACGATTCGCTCGAACTGAAGTCCGTCGATGACGTCCGGATACTGCCCGTAGCCGTATTCGCCGTAGCCGGTGTACTTGGCGTTGTTCTGCGCGTCGGTGATCTTGTAGAGCTTGTAGCCGGTGGCGATGATGACCGCGCCGACGTTCTCCTTAACGAGCTGGTCTTCATCCTCGAAATTGATGGCACCGGCTTGGCATCGCTTCTGGCAGGCGCCGCACTTGCCGGTCTTGAAGTGGAGGCATGCCTCTTTGTCGATGACGGGCCGGGCCGGCACGGCTTGCGGAAAGGGCACGTAGATGGCCGTGCGCGTGCCCATGCCTTGATCGAACTCGCTCAGGTTCTTCTTGGACGGGCACTTCGTCCAGCAGTCGCCGCACCCCGTGCACTTGTCGATGTCAACGTAGCGCGCCTTCTTCCGGATCGTAACCTCGAAGTTGCCGACGTAGCCGTCGACCGCCTCGACCTCCGAGTACGAGTACAGGCGGATGTTGGGATGCTGGCCGACTTCCACCATGCGCGGCGTCAGGATGCACTGCGAGCAGTCGAGCGTCGGAAAGGTCTCGCTGAGACCGGCCATCTTGCCGCCGATGGACGGTTCGCGCTCGACGAGAACCACTTCGTAGCCAGCGTCGGCAATATCGAGGGACGCCTGGATACCGGCTACGCCTCCACCAATGACGAGAGCGCGCTTCGTGAGTGGCACCTTGATCGGATTGAGCGCGTGATTGCGGAGCACCTTGCCAACGGTCATCCGGATGAGCTGGATGGCCTTCTCCGTGGCCTCGTCTTTGTTGTGATGCACCCACGAGCAGTGCTCGCGGATGTTGGCCATCTCGACGAGGTACGGATTGAGTCCGGCAGCCTGCGCGGCGGCCCGGAAGGTCTTGAGGTGCATGTGGGGCGAACACGAGGCCACGACAACGCCGCGCAGTTTCTCGGATTGGATCTTCTCGCGGATCGACGCCTGGCCCGGATCCGAGCACATGTACTTGTAGTTGATGGCGCACCGGACGCCCGGCATTTCGGCGGCAGCGGCCGTCACCTTTTCGACGTCGACGGTTCGCGCGATGTTCTCGCCACACCAACACACAAAGACGCCGATTCTTGCCATGATGCTCTACTATGCCTCGGAAGTCGCAGGCGCGGCATCGAGGTCGCGCACCACGAAGTGCCGGTTGATTGCCAGTTCCTCTGGGCTCAAGCCGAGGGCCAAGCCAACCAAGTCGGAGAGGTAATATACGGTGAGGCCGCGCGACGCGCCGCGCGCGCGGGCGATGTCGGCCTGTTTCATATCGAGGTTGACGTGACACATGGGACAGGCCGCCACGAGGCAGTTCGCACCGTGGGCGGCGGCGTTATCGAGGATCTTGCCGGCGAGGTCGATAATAGTCTCCTCGCGCGCCATGGTCATGCCGGCGCCGCAACACTCGGTCTTGTAGTTCCACTCGACCGTTGAGGCGCCTATGGCTTCGAGAATGCCTTCCATCAAGGACGGCTGTTCAGCATCGTCGAACTCGAGCACTTTCGGCGGCCTGGTCAGCAGGCATCCGTAGTAGCAGGCCGCCTGGATGTGCCCGAGCGGCTTTTTGACGGCGGCGCGGATCGCCTCGAGCCCGACGCGCTCGAACACCTGGATCAGGTTGATGACCTCCGTCTTGCCTTCGACGGGCAACTCGACGATTTCGGCGATCTGGGCGCGAAGCGACGGGCTCGCCGTAATGGCGCGGTTCGCCTTGATGAGCTCCATCGAGCACATCGGGCACGGCGCGAACACCTCGTCGATGCCGTCGCGCTCGGCGATGCCGAGGTTGCGCGCCGGCAACGCCACGGACAGCATGTGATTCATCGAGTGCGCGGCCGTCGCGCCGCAGCATATCCAGTCGTCCAGCTCGTTGAGGCGGACGCCAAGGGCCTTCATGCAGGCCTGCACACTGGCTTCGTAATCGTTCGACGAGCCATGGAGGGCGCAGCCTGGATAGTAGCCGATCTCGATCATGAGACGGCCTCTTTCTCGGTCGCGCCGGATGCAACGGCCTGCGGCTGACAGCGATCGAAAATGCGGCGCACGATGTCGCGGTCCTTCACCTTTTCGCCGAAGACATGGAACTTGCCGCGCTGCATCAGCTTCGGCGCGAGCATGGCGTCCTTCATCAGGAGCGGAACGCTGAAATCGTTCAGGAATCCGCTCAACTTGAACCGTTGGATGAGTTCAACTTCGTTGATCCGGCCGTTCTTGCGGATGTTGTCGAGGAAGGCTTGCTGAAAGAGACGGACGCGCTGAAGCTCGGGCGCTACCCAGCCCTTCTCGAGCGACATCTCGCGCAGCGCATCGATGATACCGACACAATCCACGGATTTCGGACACCGCGCCGTGCAGGTGAAGCAGGACACGCACAGCCAGATGGCTTGCGACCTCGCGGCGCGCTCGAGCTTGCCCAGTTGGGCCAAGCGGAAGATCTGATTCGGCACGACGTCCATTGCGGCGGCCATAGGACAGCCGGCCGTGCACTTGCCGCACTGGTAACACTCATCGAGTGACATGCCGGCAAATCGGTCGTCGGTTGCGTGCTGAGATGCCATAGTAACGGGCCAATCTCCTAACCGAGTTCAAATAGCGCCTTTCCCCCGCTGCAATCCGATACCTCGTACCCCTCGCGGAAACCGCGAAACGGGCTCTCCAGGGCGATGCCCCCTGAAGCTCGGGACGAAGACCAAGATACCGCCACGGCAAGGCGCGCCAATCCCATCCGGGATCACAGGGTGGGATTATACGCCGCCACGGGTATTGATGCAAATGCGGAAAATACGAAAACAGCAACCTCGCTTGCATTCCTCGACGCTCCCCGCCATAATCCGGGCCTCGAGGGTTGACACCGTGACGGAGACACGCCACTTCATGGCTCGGCCTGCCGGAAGGGGCCTGCGGCTTGTTTGCGGCATCGCGATCATGGCACTGGGCCTGTGGCCGCTCGGGCCGTTGGGCTTTCTACCCATCACGCTGGCGTGGCCCATGGCGATCATGCTTGGTTTGCCATGGGCCGCCGGCGCCCTGAAGCCTCGTCTGGCCGGCAACACGTGGGAGGAGAGTTCGAAACCGACGCTGGAAGCGACCGGACTCTGCGTTATCATCGGCACGTTTCTTCTGTTAAAGACCATCGGCATCCGGCCCTCGACTACCGATGAGAACATCTACTTCTACGGCGCCTACCGCTTTTCCCAGGGGGCCATTCCGTACCGGGACTTCTTCTTCGCCCATCCGCCCATGCACCTCGTGATCCCGGCAGCGGTGTTCCTCCTGACCGGTTTCAACATCGTTGTGGCCAAGCTGATTCCGGTGGTCGCGACGTTGGCCTCAGGTCTCTTCCTCTACTTGACCCTTCGCCGGACCTCGGGTCGGGTCGCGGCGTTGGCGGGACTGGCCGGCTTCCTTTCGGCGTATCAGGTACTCATGAGCTCGACGCACATGACGGGCATCAACCTCACCTTGGCCTTTCTGGCCGGAGCCGTTTATTTCGCCGTGTCGGACCGGCCGCTGTCGGCGGGTGTGTTCGCGGGACTGTCCATGGCCACCGGTATCTACGCCTTCGCCGGCGTGCTGGCGCTCGCGGTGGCGCTACTGTGCAGAACGCCGCGGAAATCCCTGAGGTTCGCCGCGGCGCTCGCGGTGGTATTTGGTGCGATCATGGGGATCTTCTGGATTCTCGGCGGCGACGGGTTCATCGACGGCGTGTTCCGCTATCACTTCATGAAGCTGGCTCGCGTGGCCGGACAACGGGATCCCTTCGCTTCTCTGAATCCCTTGGTGTTCGTGGGCGCCGTGCTGACCAATCTCGGCGTCTTCTTCGAGGGTGACACGTTCCTGGAGCTCTTCTACTACCACGCGCCGTTCTTCCTCGCGACGCTCCTGGCCGTTGTCGGGCTCGGGGCCCACGCCGTGTGTGTCGGCCGCTCGAAGGGAGCGGCCTCGGCCTGGCGTGTCCTGTCTCCCCGCCACATGCTCTCGTCGGCAAGCGGGATGATCGAGTTTTCCGTCGTGGCCGTCCTGTTGTTTACCATCCAGTGGGCGAATCTACGGGAAATCTACGACTTCTATCTCACGCTGAGCGTGTTCTTCGTCGTGATTCCCTTCGGGGTCGTCATTCACTTCGTCTACAGCCGCATCCAGGATCCGCCCGAACTCCGAAGCGGGGTGTTGGCACTAGGCGTTCTTCTTCTGCTCTGGATCTATGTGCCCTTCTCGGCGCCCTTGCTCCGGACGCTCTGGACGTCGGAAGACCAGAACCGGGGCGAGGTGAAGACTTATGCGTGGCAATCGCCCGTGGCATTCGGTCGGGCGTCGGAACTCGCTCGCGCCCTCTACTTCAAGGACCGTCGCGTTGCGGGCGCGTACACGCCCTACTACCGCCACTACCTGTGGAACAAGATGCTGACCTTTTCGACCGTGGACGAGGTGGCCAACTACGTGACGACCAACACGACGCCGGACGAGACGATCACGGGCGCTTCCACCATCGCGCCGCTCGTGGCGTTGTATGCCCACCGCCGATTGGCCGCCGATGAGGCCGACACCAACTACAAGCGGTTCGAGTCGGGCCTGATGGATCCCAAGACGTTCTTCTACAGCGCGTGTGCTGATCAGCTCAGGATCCTGATCTCGGTCGAACGATCCTTTTTCACCCGCGCATTTATGACGAGCGATCCGATTGCAAAGGCCGCGTTCGAGGCTGCGGCGGACTTTCACGATCCGAAGTCGCGCCATGGGCGGGATATGGCTATCCGCATCTACCAGGTTCGCGAGCCCGGCTGCGGATTGTTCCAGTAGCGGCGGGGCGAGCCAAAGGACAAGAGGGACATCAAGGACCTCAACGACGGGAAGAAGGCAAAGGACTTCGAGGACCGGGGCAAACCAAACGGATCGAAGTGCCTTGCTGCCCGGTGTTTTTCCCTCACTCATTTCCTTCCTCTTCGTCCTTTTCGTCGTTGATGTCCCTTAAGTCCTTTCTCCCCAAATCCTTAGCTAAGAAGCCCGCGCGGGCGGCGAATGCCGAGAAGAAAGCCCCGCGCGAGGTGCGCGGGGCTTGGAAGGATCATTCTAGGCCGTCTCTCGCCTTACGGACAATCCGAATCGGCGCCGTCCGCGGCGCCGTCCATATCGTCGTCAATACCGTTGCTGCAGCAGACTTCTGCAAACACACACGTGCCGCCCACGCACGTGTCCGACGTGCAGCTATTCCCATCATTGCAGTTGCCGCAGTTACCGCCGCACCCATCATCGCCGCACATCTTTCCGGTGCAGTCCGGGACGCACGGACAATCCGAATCGCCTCCGTCCGTGGCGCCGTCCCCGTCGTCGTCAATACCATTACTACAGCAAGCCTCCGTCCAGACGCAGGTGCCGCCCACACAGTCGTCATTGGTGCACGGATTATCATCGTCGCAGTCCGAGTCGATCCCGCACAGAGTTGGGCACGAGGGATGCCCCTCACAGGCCAAGTCTTCGCAGTCGGTTACCCCATTGCAGTCGTTGTCCAACCCGTCTTCGCAATCCTCTGTCATTGACGGATTGACACTCCATTCCGTGTCGTCGCAGTCCGTCGGATCGATGGCGGAATACGGCCAACTTGGTGCGCACAGCATCTGGCCGTCGCTCGGGTTCCCGAAGCCGTCTTCATCCCAGTCGGCCCAGTACTGTTGAGTATCCACAGCGTCTTCGTCCGTCGTGCCGTCACAATCGTCGTCGATACCGTTACAGTATTCCTTGGCGCCCGGATGGATGTCCGCAGCGCTATCATCACAATCGTCGCCCGGTGACGGTTCCAAGTAGGGGTACTCCGGCGCGCACAGGAACATGCTGTCCCACGTGGCGTAACCATCCTCGTCAGCATCCTGAAAGTACTCGACCATATCCACGGCGCCTGCGTCGGTCTCGCCATCACAATCGTCGTCGATACCATTACAGTACTCCTTTGCGCCCGGATAGACTTCCGAATCGGCGTCGTCGCAGTCGCCGCCCTCATCGGCCGTATAAGGATAGCTGGGAGCGCACAAGACCCTCACGTCAGTCCCGTTGCCGAAGCTGTCCTGGTCCTCATCGCGATAGAAGGACATGCCGTCAGCAGGGTCTTCGTCGGTCTGGCTGTCGCAATCGTCGTCGATACCGTTACAGTACTCGGGAGCGCCGGGATAGATATCGGGATCGGCGTCATTGCAGTCTCCCCAGCTTGAGGCCGAATAAGGAGGCGTCGGCGCGCTCACGAAAAGGAAATCCATGGGATCCGGGCCAAAGCCGTCATCGTCGGCGTCGTAGTAATACTTCGCGCAACCTTCGTCCACCTCGCCGTCGCAATCATTGTCGCGGCCGTCGCATAGCTCCGTGGCGCCGGGATAGACCTCGGGATTCATGTCATCCCAGTCGTCGCCGCCGGCCGAGACCTTGTCGTGGCCGTCCCCATCGGCGTCGTCCAGGGCCGCCCACTGGGCGAAGAACTGGGCCGGCAAGTTGTCCACGCTAGCCGCGCGAACCGCGAATCCAACGGATACGATTCGGGTGCGCGGGGCGAGATCCTGGCCGTTCACGTTCACGTTCAGCCAGACGTTGTTCCCCTCGAAGACGTGCTCCGGGACGAGGTTGCCGGGGTCATCGCCGATGAGCGTGGCGTAAATGCCCTCGCCGGTGGGCGTTACCGCGTCCGTATCGGAGAAAGTGTCGAGCTGGCCGCCGCCGGCTTGGGCATCCCAGAACGTGAAGGTCACGTTCACCGACGTGGTGATCGGCGCGCCCAGGTTGTCCGTGAGGCGGCCTTGATAGTTGATTAAGAGCGGCGTAGCCCACGCGCCACCGGCCACGGCGAACGCCACCATTAGCGATACTGTACCCACACGCAATGACTTCTTACTCATGATTTCCTCTTCCTCCGACGAGGCCCAACGGCCTCCACCTCACTCCGCGATAAACCAGTCTTCCTACGAACGCTCCCACCACGCCAACACGGACACGAAGAATGGGACCATGAACTCAGGCATATCCGATACCGTCGGGCACGAGGCCGAGTTGAGCGGCCCCATGAGGTTGCCGGCGAGATCTCGCACGCCGACGGCCACCGTCACCGTAACCACACCGCCGCCCACCATTGCGCCCGAGTTCCACGTCAACAGGTACGTGGTGTCGCTGACATGCTCGACCATGTCGGGATGGTCGGCCAAGGTCCCTCGGCCGGTGCCGGCCAGCGTGTAGCTGATGGCGTCCGTGACCCCGACGCCCATCAGCTCACTGAACGTGACCGCGACGGCGCGCTTGCCGAACTGCGCGATGCTCAGAACACCCGGTACTTCGGTGTCACCCCAGGCCTGAACCACGCCGGCCTGATGGGCGTAGGCGCCGCTCGACGAGAATCCATAGGCCACCTCGCCCACGGCGCTGTCCGACTGATGGTACGCCCCGGATCCCGCCGGGCCACCGCCCGACGTAACCGCACCGATCGGGCCCGTGTACTCCACCGCGGCTGCGGCCGGGAACATGCCGCAGAGTGCACAGACCCCCACCATGGCAATGAAATAGGTACAGGAGTTCGGAAATGAGAACATAACCCTCGAGTTCCTTCCCTCGTTGCGCTCCCTTACTGGCGCCCATCACCTTTTCGCATATTACTCCTTTTCTCTCTTGCTGTCAATGGGGTTCTGTCCGAATCCGCACGGGGGCCAATCGGGATCGCTCGCGGATCCCTGGCGCAAAGGTCGGTGACGGCGTGGGCGCCGCGTGTCCTGCCCCATGGCGATCCGGATTCTTGGTAGGGTCTATAGACCCATCACTCGCCGGGAAAGGTAATCCCGCCAGCGATCGGGTAGCCACCGAGCGAGCAGCGACTGTATCCGGGAATCCATACCGACGCGATAGCGCGTCTTCGGACGCCGAGATTCAAGGGCGTGACAGACCGCACGCGCAACCCGGCCGGGCGGGATGGCCATCCTCTCCGCCATCTCCGTGGCCGAGCGCAATGCCGCCAGAGGACGTCCATAGAGCACCTCCATCTCGGGCGACATGTGGGCCTGACGGCGTTCCACGTCGGCGCGGGATTTCTGCAGGATCGGAGTGCGGACGCAACCCGGCTCGATCATCGCCACGCCGATCCCCCACGGGCGCAGTTCGGTGCGTAGGGAATCCACCATCCCCTCCAAGGCAAACTTGCTGGCCCCATAGACGGCCACGAAAGGCTCGCACCAGAATCCCGAGTTTGACCCCATCACGATCAGGCGACCTCGCGCCATGCGAACCAAGGGCAGAAACGCCTGAATCATGCCAATGACTCCCAGGACGTTCACTCGGAACTGGCGCTCGATATCCTCCATCGGCAGGAATTCCAGCGGGCCTGCCACCGCGATCCCCGCATTGTTGACCAAGCCCGCCAGTCCAATACCGCCGACCGTATCGCGGACGCGTCTCTCGGCATCGATGATGTGATCGCGTCGCGTGACATCCAGCAGCAGGGGTGTCACGGCCGGCCCCGCCTGAGCTACGAGTGCTTCGCCGTCCTCGGCTTTGCGAACGCCCGCGAAGACATGCCAACCGCGAGCGGCCATTTCGAGCGTACACGCCTCGCCAATCCCCGTCGACGCGCCGGTGATAACCACATGCTTTGTCATTGCTTCGGTGTTCATCTCATTTCACTTTCCGCACGAGGCCCGTTCAGCCTATCGCGGATCCTCACGGCGAGTAGCAGTGTAGCAGGTCCAGGCGACAACCTTCAGCGTGCGCGGCTCCATCGCTACACTGTTCACTCCAAACCGACGGACGTTGACTCCTATGGGCAATGCCGGGCTACCATGTCGGGGAAACGGGCGGTCTTTCGAAGGAGAAAACGCGATGGATTTCACAGGTTGCATGGTGGCCACCGGCCTGATTATAGCCGCCACGTTGGGGACATCGCCCGGCGAGGTCATCCTGCCGGTGTGGACGGAGAGCGAGGTCCGCGAGTTCGACGGTAGGCAGGGCGTTCGGCTCGAAGAAGGACTGCGTTCGGAACAGGGCTTCGCGTTGGATTTCGAGGTGTTCTTTAGTGATATCGAGCGCGAACACCAGGTATTCCGGCAGGATGGTCTCCTCTTGCTCCGCATGGATCCGCCGTCCGAGGGCGGGAAGCTCTCGTTCTTCGTGAATATCGACGGCGCCCTTGAGCCTAGGCTGCGTTCGGTCGTCGTCGAGGCCAACCGCTGGTACCGCGTCACAACGAGCTGGAACGGGGACGCCATGTGGCTCCGCGTCGACGACCGCGTGTTTCGCGCGGAACGGCGCGGCGGGGCCGAGTCCTGGAGCAATCCGCTCGACATCGGCGGCCCGCATTCGGATGGCGCGGCCGGCCTTCGTGGACAACTTCGGAACGTGCGCGTGTACCATCATCCGTTGACGGTGGTGGAGTCGCTCCTGGTCGAGGAACCGAACGCGGTCGCGGTGGCCGGCGCACTGCCTGAGACACCGGCCTTCGAGTTCGAGGCCGGGCTCGATGGCTGGCGCGGCGTGAGGACGACGGCCCGCGCCGAGGGCGGCCGTCTGCAGGCCGACGTGTCGACGCCCGGATCGGTGCTGATAGCGGAAGGACTCGACTACGAGATCGGCATCCGGGCGGCCATCGTACTGCGCCTCACCTCGGTCGGGGGTGGCTTGGGCACGTGCTATGTCGCTACGGATGCAGGAACGCGCGAGGCCGTGTTCTCGCTGAAGGCCGATGGCCGCGCGCACGTATATGTCCTTTGGATGGACCCGTATCCGGAGTGGCGGGGCCGCCTCAAAGCCCTGGGCTTGCTCTTTTCGCCGGAGGCCGGCAACGTCGGCCTGGACTTCGTCCGCTGCAACTCCGAGGTCGTCGCGCCGCCCGAGTTCGAGGTCCACGCCGTGTATGCCACCCCCCCTCTCCCCCGCGTCGGTCGCGATTTCACCGTGCGGGCCGAGCTCAGGAATCTCGGCGGCGCCTCCGATGGCTGCACAGCCGCGCTCGAGACGCCCGCCGGTCTCCGCGTCGTTGGCGATGGGCACAAGTCGTTACCCAGCATGGCGTACGGCGCCTCCGCGGACGTTGCCTGGACCGTGCGCGCCGATGACGCCCTCTGCAATGAGGTGCGCGTTACATTGTCCGGTCCGGACGTTGACGCGGCAGTCGGCATAGGCTCGATCAACGTCGCGGCGCCGCGCGAGGTCACGCCACAGGACTATGTGCCTGTGCCGCAGCCGGTTACGCCGCGGCGACTCGTGGGGGCGCACTACTGCCCACTCTGGAAGGAGGGATCGCGGGGCGGAGGCTGGACGCAGATCGAGCCGTTCCGTGAGCGCGAGCCGCTGCTGGGTTGGTACGACGAGCACGATCCGGAAGTGACGGATTGGGAGATCAAATGGGCGGTCGAACACGGCATCGGTTTTTTCGTGTACTGCTGGTACCGAGCCGAGCAAGGCGGGCCCGTCGAGATGCGCCTCGGCCACGCGATCCACGAGGGCCTGTTTTACGCCCGCTACCGCGACTACTTCAAGTTCTGCATCATGTGGGAGAACCAGTGGCGCGGCCATTCCGGCGTGAGTTCGGAGCAGGATCTTTTCGAGAACCTCCTGCCGTTCTGGATCGACGAGTATTTTAAGAATCCCGGCTACGTGGTCATCGACAACAAGCCACTGTTGTTCATCTATCGCCCCGAGTACGTCATCGAGGACCTCGGCGGCGCCGCCGAGGCGCGCACGGCCTTCGAGGGAATGCGCCAAGCCTGCCGCGACGCCGGTTTCGACGGCCTCTACATCCTCGGCGAGGATCGCGGCACGGCGCGCGGACCGCTCGAGCGAATGGTGGACCTCGGCCTGGATTACAGCTTCAGCTACTGCTGGCCCGTGCCGGACGATCCGGATGGGCCGACGGCCATCGCCGCCCAGGAACGCTACTGGCAGGTCCGGAAGGACTTCGGCATCATCCCGGACCTGCTGACGGTGTCCATGGGCTGGGACTCGACGCCCTGGCATTACAGCTACTCGAAATGGCGGCTCACGCCGGACGAGTTCGCGACGGCCTGTCGCAAGGCCGACGCCTTCATGAACTCCCTCCCGGCGGACAGCCTCGCGAGCCAGGTCGTGCTCCTTGACAACTGGAATGAGTTCGGTGAAGGACACTACATCGCGCCGCACCGTCAGTACGGTTTCGGCTATCTTGACGCCGTGCGGGCGGCTTTCTCGGACGCGCCTGCTGCGCACGAGGACCTCGTGCCCGAGGATCTTGGCCTCGGTCCGTACAACACCCTCTATGCCGCGAAGAAAGCGCGCGCCGCCGAGGGCCACAAGGGCGTGTTTCGCAAGGGAGGTGACGCGCCGGGGCTCGTGGCCTGGTGGACTTTCGACGAGGAGGAGGGCTGCGATTCCGCGTGGGACTACACGGGCCATGGCCATGGCGGGCGGCTATGTGACGCGCGCCGAGTCGAGGGATTCGACAGCAAGGCCCTCGAGTGTGCCGGCGGGTCGGTCGAGGTGGCCGCGAGCCCGGATTTCGCGCCACGCAAAGGACTGACCATCGCCTGCCGACTGAAAACGGATGTCCCGAATCAGGACGACCGGTGGTTCGCCAACCGGATCCACGACGGGCACGTGGACGCTGGGTTCCGGTTCGGCCTGAACCGGGGTCGGCTGACTTGGGCCGTGCCTCAGAGCCGGTGGAGCCATCATGTCACGGCCGAGGAGCCACTACCTCTCGGCCGTTGGGTTCACGTGGCTGGCACGTGCGACAACCGGTGCATCCGGATCTACATGGACGGCCGCCGTGTCGCCGAACTGGCGCGTTGGGGCGTCGTGAAGGACGGCGGCACGCGGCTGACGCTGGGCAACTACGACGTCGGTCACGCCGCGCACTTTGAGGGATTGCTTGACGATGTGCGGGTCTACGACCACGCCCTCACGGATGCCGAGATCGTCGCGCTGGCGCAGGGCGGCACGGAATAGCATCGGCCATTCTTACCTGTGGCTATTTGGAGAACCGCAGCGGCTGGTAGTCCTCGTACGAGTGGTAGCCGTGACCAACGGCCTCGGGAACGGACATCAGGAGTAGCGGGTCTTCGAAAGACTTCGAGTAGTTGTACCGGAACGCGCCGAAGGTCCAGCCCACGGTTTCCGAAGGCTGCGCCCAGTCCGGGAACACGCTCATGGGGATGGCCATTTCGACCGTGTACCCCTGGTCATCGTCGCCGAAATCGTTATCGGTCCCGCGCACGTCCGTGGCGACCTGAGCGCCGGAGGACCAGACCTTGAATCGGTAGGAACCGCCGGCGCCTCGGCTGGGATACCGGGCATCGAAGAGGTTGCCGTTGGGAGCCATGACGAACTCGTAGTATAGGTTGTTCGTCGTGCTCGGCTTGATGAACAGCTCGGCCACGTCGCCGTTCCAGAGATCATCGTCCGGCGTGTTCGAGAAGGACCAAATGTCGTTGTCCTCATACTCGAAGGCGACGTACAGGAAGTCTTTGTTCCATAGCAATCGCACGTTGGACGGCGATAGCTCGACACCGGGCGGTGCCTGGAACACGTGATATTCGGAGATGACCTCGGCCTGACCCCAGGCAGCCTCATCGAGCTTGCCGTCAATGGCGATGGGGCCAGTGGCGGCTCGGCACGGATAGACTTCGAGCGCCGGCGTCGGACACCGGTGTTGGTAGGTCTGGCATCCAGTCAGCGCGACCAAGACGATCATAGCGCCAATCCAGCAAACGCGATTCATCAGCATGGGCATACCTCCCCGGTTCGGCGGCCTATTCCATCGGTTCGTCGGACACGTTATGGTGATCGACCACACGTCCATCGTCGCGGTGGTCGCGTTTGAGTGTGGCGAGCGTTTTGAAGAGATCGCGGATGTCATAGATCCCTCCGACGAAGAACCAGATCGTCGTGGCCACGCCCAGCACAATGGTGATGATGACCTTGACCCACCAGAACGTGGCCCAGGCGTCGTCCGAGACCTCGTGCCTGACGCAGTAGATGGTCGCGAAAACGAAGATGGCGAACCACGCAACCGTCCAGACCAGATTGCCGTAATAGATGAAGCGGTCGCCCTTGGTGAATTCCGCACTCGGCAGAATGGCGCGCCAGCCGGCGACCGGTTGGGCGTCTTCGAAAACCTGATCGCTCTTGATGACGTACTTTCCGCGATGGAGCAGGCGATCCATCTCGAACTCAGGTTTCTTGAGGACCTTCCACGAGATCAGCGAGGCCACGACATAGACGACAATGGCACACAGGATGGCAATCAGGTTGACCCACTGGCCGTCCAGGGGAAACTTGTCCGGCACGACCTCCCAGTTGATGCCCCATACCTTGCTCGAGATGCCCTCGATAACGTGCCGGAGGCGTTCCAGAGACTCCGGCGCGTTGGCCTCCATCCAGGGATACAGGTGACCTGGCCAGACCTGCTGGAGGATGATCCCGCCGACGGCAATGACGGCGCCGGTGGTCAAGGCCCCGAAAGCCCCGCCTGTCGAGCCTCGTCTCCAATACAGGCCGCCGACAATCACCGCGCCGGCGCCGCCGAGCCAGATGGCGCCGGTGATGGCGAAGAACATCCGGATGTACTCGGTTTGTTTGAAGAGGAGGCTCCAGAAGAAGATGAACACGGCCACGAAGAGAATCGAGAGCTTCAGAAGCATCAAATGCTGTTTGGGCGTGAAGGGATTCTTGCGGAAAGGGAGAATGACGTCTTGTATGAAGATGCTGCCCCACGAATGAAGATAGGTGTCGTGGGTTGAGATGAACGCGGCGAGCATGACCGCGCAGAGCAGTCCGATGATGCCCGTGGGGAGTGTTCGGGCCAAGGCGAGCGGCACGGTCATCTGGTTCTGGATCGTCGGATTGTCGATGCGCGCGATCTGCTCGTTCACCTCACTCTGGATCTGGGCGCAGTCGGGATTGTGCATCACGACGTAGGCTCCGATGGGCAGCAGCATGACGACCAGCAGGAGAATCAAACCCCGCCACTGGCCGATGATACCGGCCATTCTCGCCTCGTGGGCGGTCTTGGCCGAGCAGTTGTAGGCCTGTGACCCTTGCCAGGCCCGCCAGCCGTAAACGATCGTGATGACCTGAATGATGAAATACCAGACATTGAACCCGTCGACCTGTGCCGTGTGGTAGGGATTCAGCCGGGAGGCATCCGCAGGCGCTTGCTTGAGGGTTTCGACGATGGTCGACCAGTCGAATTTCCAGAAAATGGCCGCAAGGATGATGAGCAGGGTCACGTTGACGAACATTCCCTGCACGAAGTCGGTGACCATGACGGCAATCTGGCCGCCCCAGAAGACAAACAGCACGGACGTACCGAGCAGGAAGACCATCACGGTGGCGTACATGGAGATCCCCAGTCCCGGAACGGTATCCGGGAGGCCGCAGAAGTAGATGAAGAAACGGGCGCCAACTGACGGAAAGATGCCGAAGTTCACAATGCCGGAGACCCACAGGACGATGCCGGCAAACACGCGGAAGTTCCGGCTGTAGCGGATCTCGAAAAACTGGGCCAACGTGAGCGCGCGCGTTTGGCGGAAGCGATAGATCACCCAACCGGACAGCGCCATCAGCAGCCCCAACGGGGCCATCATCACTTCCCACCAGGCTGCGGTGAACCCGGCGGCGTAGTACATCTCGAAGTACGCCACCACGCTAATGGCGCAGACGCCCGCCATCCCTTCAGCAATGGAAAGAAGATACCGGCCTGCACACCGATTCGCCGCCAGAAAGTCGGCCACGCTCTGGGTGTATCGTCTTGTGTAAAGAGCCACCCCAATGATGAACACCAGTAGGCCCACGACGATCCACCAATCGATGGCATGCATATTCACGCGCGTATCTCCTTGCCCTCGGCGATGCGGGTACTGAATGCACCGCTTCATCCTGCGCGGACGCGCCGGCCAGCTAGACCGAACGCCCAGACAATTCCAAGAACACCTCCTGCGAAACCCGAGCATCGTTGGACGATGCGAAGAAAGGCCAAGCAGGGCACTATTCCGACGCGGCGGCCGGTCCTCCGTTCATCAAGCCCTGCGGCATAACCCAAGCCAATGAGGCCAATATCGCTCACTTCACGAACGGAGTCAAGTTTCGCTGGGAACGGAGAACAGCCGTAGCGATGATTCCGGGTCGGAAAGAGAAACCCCTTGCCAATTTTTATCCTTTTTGTCAGAATAACCCTAGGGTGCTGTGGTCTTGCAGGCAACCACGGGTAAGGAGGTCCCTTTATGCGGTATGTGTCGATTCTGGTCTTGTCCGTGTTCCTGGTCGCGTTAGCCGGTTGTCCGGATCGCGTGGCGCCGGGAAACGTGACCAACCTTGCGGCCGTGCCGGGAAACGGTCTCGTGAACCTCACCTGGACCAATCCCGGCGACAAAGACTTCGCGGGAGTGCGCGTTCTTTGCCGGGAGGGCACCTATCCCTCCTCTCCTTCGGACGGCCGGGTGGTCTACGAGGGCAACGGGCAAGCCTGCACGGATACCGGTCGAACCAACGGCGTGACGTACTACTACGCCGTGTTCGCTTACGATAGGGGGCCCAATTACTCCTCCGGTGCCCTGATGTGGGCAAAACCGGTTGCACCTACGCCTAGCGAAGGCGAAGGCGAGGGTGAAGGTGAAGGTGAAGGTGAAGGTGAAGGCGAGGGTGAAGGCGAAGGCGAAGGCGAGGGTGAAGGCGAAGGCGAGGGTGAAGGCGAGGGTGAAGGCGAAGGCGAGGGTGAAGGCGAGGGTGAAGGCGAAGGCG